>VFQN01000063.1_pt1 | contig 254136 bp, 259 predicted proteins | sample 3512371 | NCBI WGS metagenome assembly VFQN01 (sample SAMN10412370, study PRJNA504923) | tailings metagenome | isolation source: Replicate 2 from Balatoc abandoned mine | place: Philippines: Itogon, Benguet | collected 2017-08-28
CCGCGTCGGCGATTTCGGTCCCGGTGCACGGCTTTGGCTTCCGGCCCGCTCCATCGCTGGAGCGCACCATCGCACCTTGAGCCTCAATGGCGGTCTGCGGCTCCCCACCATTGCTGATGCTTCACCGCAAACGGTTGCGCCCGGGCCTCCCGGATCTCGAGCCACTCGTTGCTCTACCTTCCGGGCGCCGGTCCTGGCCACGGGGAGGACGGTGTACACTCCGCGTCCCGTCGCAAGCCAGCGACGGCCGTAGGATGACACAGCCGGAGACAGCGGGGATAAGCATCCACACGCACCCGGGCAGCACCGGGTCCTGGACTCCCGCCTCCGTGTCAGTGACGCCAGTTGATGGCGTGCAGCCCGAGCCGCGCACGTCATCCCCGCGTCGTGCCGGAGGCGCGCCAAGGTCAAGGCGGGGATCCAGGTCACCAGGCAGCGAAGGTGTGCGCTCCAACGGGTCGCGACGGCGCTGCGGGCGGCCGAACTAAAAGTCCGTATCTTCCTCGCCCGCCGTCCGCTTCCGGTGGCGCAGGTGCTGCCAGATCGCCAGCACCACCGACAGCAGGGCCGCCAGCAGCAGTCCGCCCGAGATCGGCCGCGTGATGAACAGCCACAGGTCGCCGTCAGACATGATGGCGCGGATCAGGTTGATCTCGATCTGGTCGCCCAGGATCAAGCCCAGGATCAGCGGCGCCAGCGGGAAGCCCGCCTTCACCAGCACGTAGCCCAGCACGCCGAAGATGAGCAGCACGTACACGCTCTGCATGGTGTTGTTCAGCGCGTAGGCGCCGATCACGCACAGCACCAGCACGATCGGCGCCAGCACCGCCAGGCGCACGCTCGTCAGCCGCAGCACGAAGAACGTGCACATCCACATGATCATCACCATCAGCGGATGCGCGAGGATGTAGGCCGCATAGATGCCGTAGGCGAGCGCCGGGTTCTGCGACACGAACAGCGGGCCTGACTGGATGCCGTGAATGGTCATGGCGCCCAGCATTACCGCCGTCACCGCGTCGCCGGGAATGCCGAACGCCATGATGGTCACCAGTGAGCCGCCGACGTTGGCATTGTTGGAGGCCTCCGAGGCCACGATGCCTTCCGGATGCCCGGTGCCAAACTTCTCCGGCGTGCGCGAGAACTTCTTGGCCTGGTCGTAGGCGAGCACGCTCGCCGCACTGCCGCCGATGGCCGGCAGCACGCCGATGAGAATGCCGACGATCACCGACCACAAGAACTGGAACGGCCGCATGAAGATCTCGCCGATCACCTTCAGGTGCGACACCTTGAGATTGAGCCGCCGCTCGGCCGCGACAACGCCTTGTGCGCCTGGACGACCGATCTTCTCCACATCGGTCATGATCTGCGCGAAGGCGAAGATGCCAATCAGCACCGGCAGGAACGGAAAGCCGCCGCCGATGAATTCGGAGCCGAAGGTGAAGCGCGGCACCGCGCCGATCGGATCGGTGCCAATCACCGTGATCAGCAGCCCGATCGCCGTCGACAGCAGTCCCTTCACCAGCGACGATTCCGTCAGCCCGGCCACCATCGCCATCGCCAGCACGAACAGCGAGAAATACTCCCACGGCCCGAACGCCAGAGCGATCGCCGCCAGCGGCCCCGTCACCAGGATCAAGAACAGTCCGCCCACCAAACCGCCGAAGAACGAGGCCCAGATGCCGAGCCAGATCGCCCGCCCCGGCTCGCCGTTGCGTGACATGGGAAAGCCGTCGAACGTGGTGGCGATGGCGCTCGGCGTGCCCGGGATGCCCAGCAGGCTCGCGGTGATCAGTCCGCCGGCCGACCCGCCCACATAGACGCCGGTCATGGCCGCAAGCCCGGCCAGCGGCTCCAGCCCGTAGGTGAAGGGCAGCAGCACAATAATCGTCATCGTGATGGTGACGCCCGGCAGCGCACCGCCAATCACGCCGATCAGCGTGCCCATGAACAACGGCACCAGGTACTTGAACTGGAGGATGGAGATCAGCGATGTGCCGAGCAGCTCGAGCATGGCTCACCAGTTCGTCCAGGTGCCGCGCGGAAGAAGCACAAACAGGTAGTGCTCGAAGACAAAGTACGTCACCGCCGCAGTGCCGAGCGCAATCGCCACCAGCACCAGCCACTGCCGCACGCTGCGCGGGAACTCGAGCGCCATCTGGAACGCGCCCACGAACAGCGCTGTGGCGATGCGGAATCCGGCCGTCGGCAACAAGGCGATATACCCGCCGGTGATCGCGAAAGCCGCCACGACCAGTCCGTACGACCGCTGCTGCGCCGGCGTAGCCTGCGTGCCGGGCTCCGGCGCCACCCGGGTCGCCAGCAGGTCCTGAACCACCAGCAGCGCGCTCATCGCCGCCATAAAGCTCAGCACCAGGATCGGATAGAACCCCGGCCCGACAGGCACGATCGGGAGTTTGGGAAGGCCGAACGCAAACCGTAGCAGCGCAAGGCTGACCGCGAGGCCGATCAGCCCCGCGATCCCGTCCCGCCCCAGCCTCATTTCTTGATGAGGCCGAGGTCAGTCATGATCCCCTTGTTCTCGCCGTCGATCTTGTCGAGAAAGGCGCCGTAGTCCTTGTCGTTGAGATAGGCCACGCGCGTGCCCTGCGCCTTCATGGACGCCGCGAACGCCGGCTCGGCCGCCGCCTTGGCGCAGGCGTCGCCCAGCTTGGCGCGCACCGGCGCCGGCGTACCCTTCGGCACCAGCAGGCCGCGCACCACCTCATAGACGATGTCGTGGCCGAGCTCCTTCAGCGTCGGCACATTCGGCATCTCGGGGTCGCGCTGCGCGCTCGCAATCGCGAGGAACCGCAGTTGCCCGGCTTCCACCTTGCCCTTCTGGGTCAGGTTGGAGTCGGTGAGGTCGATGTGGCCGCCGAGGATGGCGTTCATGCGCGGCGCCAGCCCGTCATAGGACACGTACTTCAGCTTGAGGCCGGCCGCCTTCTCCACCATGGCCGGAAAGATGTGGCTGGTGGAGCCGAGCGTCGCGCCGACCGAGATCTGGCCGGGCCGCTTCTTGGCGTCCTCGACGAAGCCCTTCCAATCGCTCCAGGTCGTCTTCGTGCTGGCCGTCAGCACGGAGGGCGTCGCCGCCAGCAGGCAGATCGGCTCGAAATCCGTGTATTTCACGTCGGCGATGCCGGCGTAATATGTCAGGTGGATGTAGTCGTGCACGGCATAGAGCGTATAGCCGTCCGCCGGCGCGCCCTTGGCCTCGCGCGCGCCGACCGTTCCGGAGGCGCCGCCCACATTGGCAATAACGACCGTCTGGCCGATGTGCTTCTGCAGCAATGGCGCAAACGGGCGGAAGATGTTGTCGGTGTCGCCGCCGGCCGCCCACGGCACGATCATCTTGAGCGCGCGCTCGGGAAATTGCTGCGCGCTTGCCGCCGTCGCCATGCACAACCCGGCGGCGGCTGCGGTGATCCCCAGAATGAGCTTGCGCATAATATCCTCCCTGGACTTGGCAATTGTTTGGATGCCTTCGTGGCCGGTAGACTAAGCAAGCAGATTCATGAACGCAATCGCGCGTGACGGCGTTTTCCGCGCCGGGCGCCGTGTGGCGTTAGACTTACGGCGAAATGCCCCGCGTGCGGGCAACTCACACTTGCGCGGCTTGCGGAAGGTGCGACCGAGGACATAGGCTGACACATGCCCACCCAGGATCTTCACGGCTTGCCGCTGACCACAGCGTCGGCCGACGCCGCCGCCGCCTTCAATCACGTGGTCGAAGGCTATCTGCGCTATCGCGCAGACGCGCCGCAGCGCCTGCGCGCGCTGCTTGCCGCCGACCCCGAGTTCGCCATGGGCCAGACCCTGCGCGGCTACTTCGCCATGCTCGCCTTCAACGCCGCCAGCATTCCCGCCGCGCGCAAGGCGCTGGAGGCGGCGCGCAAGCCGGTCGGCATCACCCGGCGGGAAGCGGCCCACGCCACCGCTCTGGCGCACTGGAGCGAAGGCGACATCGACGCCACGCTCGCCACCTGGGAGCAAATCCTCGACGAGAATCCCCTCGACGTCCTCGCCTTCCGCCTGCACCACTTCCTCGCCTTCTGGTACGGCCGGCCTGAGGTGATGGCCAAACAGGCCGACATCGCCTACCGCCAGTGGAGCCCCGAGCTTGCCGGCTGGTCCGCGCTCCTCGCCTGCCGCTGCTTCGCCAACGAGGAAGTCGGCAACTACGCGATTGCCGAGGCCTCGGGCCGCGACGCCATCGCGCTCGACCCCGGCGACCTGTGGGCCGCGCACGGCGTCGCCCACGTGCTCGAGATGCAGGGCCGGCACGACGAAGGCATCGCCTGGCTGAAGGGCCTCGAGCCCAACTGGGAAGGCGGCAACAACCTCAAGCATCACCTGTGGTGGCACCGCGGGCTCTATCACTTCGAACGCCGCGAGTTCGATGAGGTGCTGGCCCTCTACGACGACAATTTCCGCAACCTCGCCTCCGACCTCACGCAGGCGCAGCCCGACATGTACATCGACGTGCAGAACGCGGCCTCCATGCTGTTCCGCCTGGAGCGTCAGGGCATCGCGGTCGGCGACCGCTGGACCGAGCTTGCCGACAAGGCCGAAGCCCGCATTGGCGACTGCGTCTCCACCTTCACGCTGCCGCACTGGATGATGGCCCTCACCGCCACCCGCCGCTGGGAGGCCGCCGGCCGCATGCTCGACGGCCTGCGCACCTTTGCCGCCACCGGCGTCGGCACCGCCGCACCGATCGTGCGCGATTCCGCCCTGCCGATCTGCGAGGCCCTCCTCGCCCGCGCCAAGGGCGACCCCGCCCGCGCCTGCGATCTGATGCGGCCGGCGCTCGCCAGCATGTCCAAGCTTGGCGGCAGCCACGCCCAGCAGGACGTGCTGGAGCAGCTGTTCCTCGACTGCGCCGTGAGCGCGAAGCGCCAGGACGACATCGACGCGCTGCTGGCCCGCGTGAGGCAACAGCACCCGATCTCACCCGAAAACCGCGTCGGCTATGCCGCCGCCAGCAAGGCATCCTGACATGAAGCTCGGCGTAGCCGGCCTCGGCGCCATCGGCCTTGCCGTCGCCCGCGCGGTGGATGACGGGCGCATCCCCGGCATCACCTTCGCGGCCGCCAGCGTGCGCGATCAGGCCAAGGCGCGACAAGCCACCAAGAGCTTCCGCGCGCAGCCTGAACTCCTCGACCTCGCCACCCTCGCAAGAACCTGCGACGTGATCGTCGAGTGCCTGCCGTCTGCTCAGTTCCGGGCGGCCGCTGAGCCTGCCATCGCGCACGGCCGCATCTTCATGCCGCTGTCGGTCGGCATGCTCATCAACCACATGGACCTCGTCGACCGCGCACGGGAGACCGGGGCGCGCATCGTCGTGCCCACGGGCGCGCTGCTCGGCCTGGATGCCGTGCGCGCCACCGCGGAGGGCGAAATCGCCTCGGTCAAGATCGTCACGCGCAAGCCGCCGGGCGGCCTCGCCGGCGCGCCGCTGCTCGTTCAACGCGGCATCAGCGTGGACCGTCTCGAGAAACCGCTGCTGGTGTTCGAGGGCAGCGCGCGCGAGGCGATTGCAGGCTTCCCGGCCAACGTCAACGTCGCCGTCGCCCTCTCGCTCGCCGGCGTCGGCCCGGACAAGACACGCTGCGAGATCTGGGCCGATCCGGGGGTGACGCGCAACACGCACACCATCCTGGTCAAGTCCGACTCCTCGGACCTCACCATGACGATCGAGAACATCCCTTCAGAGAACCCGCGCACGGGCAAGATCACCGCTTTGAGCGTGCTGGCCGCTTTGCGCCGGCTGACCGCGCCGCTGGTGGTGGGGAGCTAGGCATCCCGCGCCCTTCGTTGGCGAGCGCCGCCTCCGCCTCCTGCGTCACCCAGGTCACGAACGCCCCCACATGCGGACGGCCGCCGCTGATGGCGGACCGGATCACGAAGTAGGAGCGCGTGCCGGTCGCCGCTTCGCCGAACGGCGCCACCAGCCGCCCTTCGGCAATCAGCCCGCTCACCAGCCGGCCGATGCCCATCCCCACGCCCTGTCCGCTCAGTGCCGCCTGGACGAGCTGCTCGTAGCTGTCGAAGCGGATCGAGGCGGTGGGCCGTAAGCCGGCATGGCCGTGTGCGGCGAGCCACGTGTCCCAGTCCATGTGGTCGCGCGCCTCGTCCATGTGCAGCAGTGCGTGATGCGACAGGCCGGCGATGTCGCGCAGCGGCTGCGCGCCTTCCGTCAGCAGCACGGGGCTGCACACCGGGAACAGTTCCTCGCCGAACAGGCGCACGGCCCCGTCCGGTGCCTCGTCCTCCGCGCAGTAGCGGATCGCCACGTCGACCAGGTTCCGCTCCAGGTCCACGGTCTTGTAGGAGGCCGAGATGCGCACATCGACGTCCGGATACAGCGCCGTGAACTTCCGCAGCCGCGGGATCAGCCACAGCGAGGCGAACCCGCCTGTCGTCGTTACCGTGAGGTGCGGGGCGGCCCCCTCCGTCCTCAGGCGATCGGTCGCCTCCTGCAGGCGCTCCAGCACCTCCACCGACGTGCGCTGCAGGGACCGGCCCGCATCGGTCAGGCCGAGGCTGCGCGGCCGCCGCTCGAACAGGGGGACACCCAGGTGCTCCTCCAGACTGCGGATCTGCCGGCTGACGGCCGACTGGGTGATGAACAGCTCCTCGGCGGCCTTGGTGAAGCTCAGCGTCCGGGCTGCGGCCTCGAACCCCTGGATGAAATCCAGCGGGGGCAGGTTGAAGCGCTTTCTATGCATTCCCTCAACTCATGCATGAACTGAGAAATGATCGTTTGTTTAGCTGTATTGAAGCGATTATTCAAGAAACCAAGGAGAGTGCGTCGCCGAATTAATGCGCCTGACGCATGTATAAGGAGCCGACCATGAGACACGAGCGCGATATCCTTCCGCTGGCCCTGCCGCAAGGCACCCTGCACCGCATCGACGACGGCCGGGGCGAGCAAATTACGGTCACCAAAGGCGTTGTCTGGGTGACCCAGGCCAACGACGCCCGCGATATCCTCTTGAGCCGCGGCCAGTCGTTCATCATCGACCGCCAGGGCCTCACCGTGGTCCTTGCCCTCAGGGACGCCGCCGTCATCGTCGGCCCCGCCGGGCATGTCACGGCCGCCGACTTCGCGGGTTACTCGCAGGCCGCCTGAGGACCTGCCGGGGGCAACGCCATGCTCTACCAGATCCACCGCTATCCGGCCGACCTGATCGACGTGGTGCGCCTCGACGGCCACCGTGTCGTGATCCGGCCTGTGCTTCCGCAGGACGAGCAGCTGACGGCAACCTTCTTCAGCGCGTTGCCGTCGGCCGCCCGATACGACCGCTTCATGAGCCCGATGCGCAACTTGCCGCCCGAACTCGTCAAGCGCTTCACCAACATCGACTACGCCCAGCACGTGGCGCTGGTCGCCGAGACCTTCGAGGAGGGCCGCGAAACCGTGGTGGCGGAGGCGCGCTACGTGGTGCGCGACGGCACAGAGGCGGAGTTCGCGGTGTCCGTCGATCCGGCCTGGCAGGGCAAGGGCCTCGCCAGCCGCCTCCTGTCCAAGCTCATCTGCCGTGCCGGGCAAGCAGGCCTGCACCGGGTAGTGGGCGAGACGCTCGCTAGCAACGCGACCATGCAGCACCTCGCACGCAAGGCCGGCTTCGTCATCCGTCGCAGCCCGGACATCTCGGGCGTCCTGCTGCTGGAGAAGACGCTTTCGGCCAACGCCGGCTGCGGCGAGGACGGCGTGCAAGCCGCCTGACCTCACCCGCGGTCGCGCAGCGTCCGCAGCCAGTGCGCAAAGTAGATGATGGCGGCCGACAGCACGCCGAGCCCAGCCACCACCGCCAGCATGAACAGCAGCACCGGCGCGAAGGCCCACACGGCAAGAAACCCGATCACCACCGCCGACACTGCCAGCCAGTAGCGGAGAAACATCACGCCCGGCGCCTCGTCGAATACCCCAGCAGCGCCCAGCCGAGGCCGATCACGAACTGCGCCACGAAAATTCCCGCCGCCGCGCGCCCGACGCTGCCGGTGCCAGCCACGCCCAGCCAGACCACCACGTAAACGAGCGCCGACCCGATCAGCGAGGCCGCAAACGCGGCAACGAACAGCTTCTGCACCTGATCTGCGTGGCGACCCATCCAGAAGGCCACCACCGGCACCGCTGGGTTGAGCAGCGCAACCAAAATGATCGACCAGAGATCGACGTTCGGCAGCGGCACTGGCTTGATCTCGGATGATGCTAGGACGGCGCGCACGTTGGCACAGCTGGCCGCCGCGCGCAAAGTCCGCGCTGCCGCGCCTGGCAATTCTGCCTCAGGTGGGATCGCGCCAGATGCGCGCGTCCGCCGCAATCGGATAGGTCTGGTGCTGCCGGCTCAGCTCCTGCCTGTAGCGGGCCATGTACGCCGCGTCAGGCAACGCCGCGACGCCTTGCGCGCCCAGCGCCGCACCCGCCTCGCAATACACGTCGAGGTTCTTGAGATCGGGCACCGGCAGCGCCGCCGCTTCGTAGTCCGTCCACATCTGCCGGTACAGCAGTTCCAGGTTGCGCGTCAGCGTCACGGTATCGAACAGCAGGCTCGTCTCGCGCCCGGCCATCAGCTTTTGCCGGGCCACATCCAAGGCCGCGCGATCGCCAGCAAGTCGTACCGCCCGCTCGATATAGGCCTCCACTGACGGACAGATCATCTCCGGCAACCCCGCCGCGCTCACCAGGCTTGCGCACACGCGCGCCGCAAACCCGCGTCCCGCTACCGTCAGGATCGGCACGCCCATCCACATGGAGTCGGCCGCCGTCGTATGCGCACCGTAGGGAAACGTATCGAGGAACAGATCGGCGAGCGGATAGCGCGCCAGGTGATCCGGGTTGGGCTTCTTCTCAGCAAAGATGATGCGGCCCGGATTGATCCCCGCCCGCTCGGCGGCCTGCTTGATCCGCTCCCGGGTGTCATCCGTGTGGCCGAGCAGCCAAAGCACGCTGCCGCTGGTTTGCTTGAGGATCGCCATCCAGGCCTGGAAAATCTCCGGCGTCAGTTTCTGCATGCCGTTGAGGCAGCAGAACACGAAGGCGTCCTCCGGCAGTCCCTCCTCGGTCCGCGACGGCCGCCGCGGCGACACCGCGCGCTTGCGGTCGTTGGGCTGATAGCAGGGCAACCGCATCACCTTCTCGGTGAAGTAGATCTCGCTCCCCTCGGGAATGATGTGGCCGTCCGCGACGATGTAGTGGTGGTAGGGCGTGCCCATCGTGCCCGGGAAGCCGAACCAGTTGACCGCGATCGGCGCCGGCCTGAGCGCAAACACCTTGGTGCGCGCATCTTTGGTATAGCCGTTGAGATCGACGAGGATGTCGATCTTGTCCTCGGCGATCTTCATGGCCGCCTGGTCGTCGGTCAGCCCGTTGATCTCGAACCAGTGGTCAACGCCCTGCATGATGCGCGCCTGCGTCGGGTCGTGGCGCTTGATCCCGCAGTAATAGGCGAACACCTCGAACTTGCTGCGGTCGTGCTCCTCCAGCACGCCCGTCATGCCGAACCCGACCGCGTGCTCGCGCAGGTCGGAGGACACGTAGCCGATCCTGAGCTTTTCGCGCGCGCGTGCCGGCACGCGTGGATGCGTCCTGGGAATGCCCGGAATGCCGATTGAATCCCGCCCGTAGCGATAGGCGCGGCCGAGCTGATGAACCGGATCGTCGGCGTGGTTGGCGAGCGACAGCGGCGAAATGTGCCGGATGAGCGCCGCTGCATCGAAGTACTCGGTCGCCTCGATCGCCGGCCACTTGCACTGCCGCTGCCGCAGAGCAATGTAGTGCTGGATCACATCGCCCTGGTTCTGGTTGATTTCCAGCGACTGCCGCAGCACGTCCTCGGCCGCGGTGTCGCGATGCACGCCCTCGAGCACGCGCCCGAGCTGCTGCAGCACCATCAGCTTATGCTTGACGGCATCGCCGTTCACCACGCCCAGGCTGTTGACGAGCGCCAGCCACTCGGTGATCGCCGTCCCGAGCTGCCCGGTATCCTCGAGCGCACGGCCCAGGTTGATGTAGGGCGGATAGAAGTCGGGCTTCATGCGGATGCATTCGCGCAGCACGTTGATCGCGCCCGCCTTGTCGCCGAGCCGCGACAGCACCACCGCGTAGTTGAAGTAGACCGCGTGCAGCAGCTGGCTGCTCGGGTTGCGCGCGATCCAGACCTTGTACAGGTCGGCGGCCTGCTGAGGCTGCTCGGCGCCGTCCAGCCTCTGCGCCTCGGTGAAGAGATCGATGACCGACAGGTGCTTCACGTCAGCTCCAAGAGAACCGTTGCAGCAGCGTGAACACCTACAATGATTCGGAAGCCCTCACGCCGCCGCGCGGCCTCGTCAAGCCCGGTGCCGCAAGCCCCGCGAAGGCTTCGCTGCAGGCAAAAAAAAACCACCCCATGCCGAGGCATGGGGTGGTTCAATCGTTCTGGGATGTAAGCGTCGTCTAGACGTTCACGATGCCGATCAGCGCATTGACCTGATCCGCCGTCATGGCCTGGATCTGGGTCGTGTCGAAGGCGCTGCCCTGCGTCGAGTTCAGCGCGTTGATCTGGTCGACGCTGATGCCGGCAATGGCCGCGATGCTGATGCCCGGGATGCCCGTCGTGCTCGACAGGGACGCGAAGTTGGTTGTCGACAACCCGGCGATCTGCTGCGCGTTCAAGGCCGCGGCCTGCTGGGCATCGAGGGCGGCGATCTCCGTCGTGCTCAGGCCATTGATGCTGGATGCGGAGATGGCACCGATCTGGGTGGCAGCCAGGCCGCCGACCTGCGTCGATGTGAACGCCCCGATCGCCGTCTCGTTCATGCCGCCGATCTGGGAGGTTGCCAGATCACCGGCATTCAAGGCGTTGATCGTTGCCGTCGACAGGCCGTTCAGCTGCGTGGCCGTCAGCCCGCGCACCTGCGTGGTGGACAGATCGCCGAGCTGCGTCGTCGAGAAGTTCTCGACCGCAGTGGTGGTCATGCCGCCGAGCTGCTTGGCCGTCAGGGCATCGACCTGCGTCGTGTCCCAGCCCCGCATCACGGTCGAGGAGAACGAAGTCAGCGCTGTCGTCGACAGGGCGGTCATCTGGGCGGTGGTGAATCCGTCCGACTGCGTCGTCGTCAGGTTGCCGATCGCCGTGCCGTTCAGGCCCGAGATCTGCTGCGTCGACAGCTCTTCGATGTCCAGAGCGTTCAGGTCGCCCACGTCGAGCGCATTCAGCTGCGCAACCGTCAGGCCGCGAACTTGCGTCGAGGTCAGGTCCGTCAACTGCGTGGTCGAGAAGTCGCCCAGGCCCGTCGTCGTCATGCCGCCGAGCTGCTTGGCCGTCAGCGCGCCGAGCTGCGTCGAGTCCCAGCCGCCGAACTCGGTCGAGCTGATCGCCTCGAGGCCCGCCGTTGACAGGGCCGCAATCGAGGACGCAGTCAGGTCGCCGACCTGCGTCGTCGACAGGTTCTCGATGGTGGTCGCGTTCATCGACTTGATCTGGCTGACCGACAGGTCGGCCGCGTTGAGCGCGTTCAGGCTGGTCGTCGACATCGCGTTCAGCTGCGCCGCCGTGAACGAACGCGCCTGCGTCGTCGTCAGATCACCAAGCTGCGTCGTCGAGAAGTTATCGATCGCCGTGGTGGTTATACCGCCGAGCTGCTTGGCCGTCAGGGCGACGGCCTGTGTCGTGTCCCAGGCCCGGATCACCGTGGAGGACAACGAGCTCAGCGCCGACGTCGACAGCGACCCCATCTGGTCCGTCGTCAAGGCATCGGCCTGCGTCGTCGTCAGGTTGCTGGCCGCAGTGCCGTTCAGGGCACCGATCTGCTGCACCGACAGGTCGACGATGTTGAGGGCGTTCAGCTCCGTCGTCGCCAGGCTATTGAGCTGCGACGCCGTCAGTCCCCGCACCTGCGCCGTACCAAGGTCGTTGATCTGCGTGGTGGAGAAGTTCGCCAGCGCCGTGGTTGTCATGCCGCCGAGCTGCTTGGCCGTCAGGGCATCGACCTGCGTCGTGTCCCAGCCCCGCATCACGGTCGAGGAGAACGTTCCGAGCGCGGTGGTCGACAGGGCCGACATTTGGGCGGTGGTAAAGCCGTCCATCTGCGTCGTCGTCAGGTTGCCGATCGCCGTGCCGTTCAGGCCCGCAACCTGCTGAGTCGACAGGTCGTCGATGTTCAGAGCCTGCAGGTCCGCAGAGTCAAGCGCGTTCAGTTGCGCCACAGTCAGTCCCCGCACCTGAGCCGAGGTCAGGTCCGTCAACTGCGTGGTCGAGAAGTCGCTCAGACCCGTCGTCGTCATGCCGCTGAGCTGCTTGGCCGTCAGCGCGCCGAGCTGCGTCGTATCCCAGCCGGCCAGCTCCGTCGATGTCAGCGCCTCCAGGCCCGCCGTCGACAGCGCCGCAATCGAGGCCGTCGTCAGGTCGCCGACCTGCGTCGTCGACAGGTTCTCGATCGTCGTCGCGGTCAGCGACTTGATCTGGCTCACCGACAGGTCGGCCGCATTGAGTGCATTGAGGCTCGTCGTCGACATGGCGTTGAGCTGCGCCGCCGTGAACGACTTCGCCTGCGTTGCCGACAGCTCGCCGAGCTGCGTCGTCGAGAAGTTGTCGATCGCCGTCGTCGTCATGCCGGCCAGCTGTTTGGCCGACAGGGCAGACGCCTGCGTCGTATCCCAGGCCCGCATCACGGTCGAGGAGAACGAGCTGAGCGCCGTCGTCGACAGGGCCGACATCTGGCCCGTCGTGAACGCATCCGCCTGCGTCGTCGTCAGGTTGCCGACCGCCGTGCCGTTCAGGCCCGCGATCTGCTGCGTCGACAGGTCGACGACATTCAGGGCGTTGAGCGACGTCGTGGTCAGGTTGTTGAGCTGCGTCGCCGTCAGGCCGCGCACTTGCACCGAGGAAAGGTCGCCCAGCTGCGTGGTGGAGAAGTTCCCCAGCGCCGTCGTCGTCATGCCGCCGAGCTGCTTGGCCGTCAGCGCATCGGCCTGCGTCGTGTCCCAGGCCCGTATGATGGTCGACGAGAAGGTGCCGAGCGCCGTCGTCGACAGGGCGGCCATCTGGCCCGTCGTGAACGCATCTGCCTGCGTCGTCGTCAGGTTGCCGATCGCCGTGCCGTTCAGGCCCGCGATCTGCTGCGTCGACAGCTCGTCGATGTCCAGAGCCTGCAGGTCGGCCGTATCGAGCGCGTTCAGCTGCGCCACCGTCAGGCTGCGCGCCTGCGACGAGGTCAAGTCCGTAAGTTGGGTCGTGCTGAACTCACCGAGCGCCGTGGTGGTGAGCTTGCTGAGTTGCGCGGCGCTGAGGGCGCCAAGCTGCGTGGAATCCCAGGCCGACACTTCCGTCGAGCTGAAGGCTTCGATGCCGGCGGCGGACAGGGCCGAAATAGCCGTGGTGGTCAGCCCCTGCACCTGCGTCGTCGACAGGTTCTCGGCCGCCGTCGCGTTGAAACCCTTGACCTGCGCTGCCGACAGATCCTCGATCTTGAGCGCGTTCAGGCTCGTCGTCGACATGTTGTTGAGCTGCCCGACCGTCAGGCCGCGCGCCTGCGTCGTCGACAGGTCGTTGAGCTGCGTCGTCGAGAAATTGTCGAGCGCCGTCGTCGTCATGCCGGCCAGCTGCTTGGCCGACAGGGCGTTCATCTGCGTGGCGTCCCAGCCTCGCAACTCGGTCGAGCTCAGCGAGTTCAACGCCGCGGTCGTGAGCGACGCAATCTGGGTCTCGTTCAGCGAGTCGACCTGCGTATCGGTGAGCGCCAGCAGGGTCGTGATCGACAGGCCCTTTACCGCATTCGCGGTGAAGCCGGTAATCTGCGTGGAGTCCAGATACTGGAGATCCGTCGTCTCCATCGCGTTGATCTGGGAGGCGCTGAGTGCGGCCACCTGCGACGTGCTCAGTGCGGCAACGTCGGTGGTCGTCAGCGCAACGATGGCGGTGGTCGAGAGCCCCGAAATCTGCTTGGGCGTAAGGCTGGAAATGATGCTCATGGGGCGGGACTCCGGATCGGCAGGGGCTCTCTAGGGCGTGCTCTCCCGCGCCAACGGATTACGCCCGACAAACACCGATCCCGCGGAAAAACGTGAAGAACCGCCCAAGACAGTGAGGCAGCCTGGCAACAGGCTCGCGCTCGAGCGGATGGACTTGCCGCTGCAAATCGGATGATCGAGGCTGTCCATCGCGTCGGCGTCGTCTCGAAATCAGGCGGCGGTTCAGGAAGAATTAGGCGTGAACTTCTAAGAAACGCTTAACGCATGCGTCAGCAACTCACGCCCTGTGTTGCGCAAGCCCATCGCACGCGTTGCAGCCGTCGTGCGCCGAGATAGCCGATGCAGCGTTGTAGGGGCCCATCCTTGCGCCGGACTGGTCGCCCCGGCGACCAACCAGCTAAGTGCCGGCCTTGACCCAGTAGCCGCCAAAGTCGTCGATCTGGACGATGGGCTCGCTAATCCCGTGCGCGTCCCGGTATTCGTCGATGGCTCGGCGCTGCGCCTCGAACAGGAAATAGTCGTCCGCAATCAAGGTCCCGCCCGGAGAAAGCCGGCGGTAGAGATGGACCAGGCCGTCGCGCGTGCTCTCGTACATGTCGCCGTCCAGGCGCAGCACGGCCAGGTGCGCAACCGGCGCCGCCGGCAGGGTGTCCTTGAAGAAGCCCTTGAGGAAAACGACCTGGTCATCGAGCAGGCCATAGCGGGCGAAGTTGGCCTTCACGTCCTCCAGCGACACCGCGAACTCATCGAAGGTGTGCAGGTGGGATGTATCGTCGGCCGCCGCGCCCTGTGCCGGATGCGGAAAGCCGGCGAAGCTGTCTGCGGCGATCACCCGGCGGTCTGTGACCCCGTGCGCCTTGAGCACGGCGCGCATCATCATGCAGGCTCCGCCGCGCCATACCCCGGTTTCCATGAAGTCGCCCGGCACGCCCGCCGCCAGCACGCGCTCGCACTCGGTGCGCACGTTCTCCATGCGCTTCAGGCCGATCATGGAGGGTGCGTTCGCCGGCCAGTCCCAGCCCTTCTCACGCACGTTCTCGTAGTAGCGGTCGACCTTGGAGGCCGGCAGGGGCGGATCCTGGTTCAGACGCCCGATCAGGCTGTCGCGCATGAGGTCCAGATAGGCTGCACGCACCGCCGCCAGATGCTCACCCTGCGACGCCATCCGGTCCGTCCTTTAGGGGTGCATACCGCTAGAACCCGGTCCAAAGGGCATATTGGCCGATGGCGGCATGCCCATTGAGCGCGAACGCGCGGCACGGCGCAAACTCCGACAGCTGCGCCTGTATGATCCGCACGCCGTATCCATTCATTGTCGTGGCCAATCGCTCGGTCAGCACGTCGTTGAACTTGAGGCGGTCCGACTGAATCTCGGCCAGCGTGCTTTCGCTGACCGCCGCGAGAATGGCACCCTGCGAACGCTCCAGCACATCCGAAGGCAGATCGGCGATTTTGGCGACGGCAGATACGACGTCATCCACGTAGTAGGTGACCAGCGCCCCCACGGTCACCGTCTTCAAATCCTTGGTCATGACCACCTTTGACTGGATGCGCTGGGTCTGGCGCACGATCGTGATCAGCCGGTAGGTGGTGACGAGCGGCCAATACCAGTGAAGGCCGGGTTGCCATTCCTTGATGCGGTGTCCGCGCACGAAGGCCACGCCCGCATGCGTCGCAGGCACGATCACCAGCCAGGGAAAGAACTTCAGGAGAGTCTGAAAGATCTCTCCGATCCAGCCAAATGCCCTGTCCACGCGTCACTCCAGTTAGGTGTGTCTAGGCTTTCTGCACGGACAAAAAACGACCCGGCCCGTATGCAGCCCGCGCCTGGCGCTAGTCGATCTCCGGCTCGATCACCGCGTTCGATACGACGGCAACGCCATAGCCGTCCAGGCGAATGCTCCCGGAAAATGCCTCTTTAACCACCTTGTTGCCGGTGCCGGTGTCCACCTTGTAGAGATCGCGGCACGCCGCGAGGTCGGCGTCCCAATCGGTCGCTCGCAGGACGACCGGCTCGCGTCCCGTGTTCACGAACACACCGGTAAGCTGGCCGTCGTCACCCGACGCCACCAGCGCATCCAGGTTTGGATAGCCCGTGTAGTGAGCCGGAAACCGGACCCGATCCCCAAACCGCACAAGCTGCGCGAACAGCTGCTTTGCAAGCCCCGCCGGTGAGGGCTCCCCCATCATGCTGATGAGGCCGTAGGCATCGTCGTTGTCGGTCGCGACCCAGCGCATCTCGACATCGGCACCGCCGCGGATGAGATGAATGAGCGCGGAGATGAAGTACGCTGCCCCGAACGCATTCTGGTTGAGCCCACCCACATAGTAGTGGTCGTGGTGGACCACCGTGTTCAGCTCCCCGCAGATATTGAGGATGTCGCGGCCGCCCAGCACCCGCGCAACGGCCCTGGCACGGGCCTCATACTCGGGTGTCTGAGACATCAGCAGGGCTTGATACGGCGCGCCCGTCGGCGCATCCGGCGACCCGTTGAGGTCCACCTCGATGCTTGCGCTGGGCACCACCGGGCGCCAGTCGCCGTACATGTGCCACGAAACGAACCCGACCAGCTTCTCGTCCACCTCGTTGACCAGCCCCGAGATCCAGTCCAGCCAGTACGGCTGGAACCCGTCGACCGCCGGTCCGCCGATGCGCGCCTTGCGGCCCGCCAGATGCGGCTCCAGCAGATCGTAGATGGCCCCTGCGGTCTCCTCGTAGATGCTCTTGTAGAGCGGATAGGTCAGCCCGCCGCCAACCGGGATGTTGTTGGGCTCGTTCCAGATGCACCAGTACCAGTCGCGGACGACCTCGCCGCCCCACTGCTCGATGCACCCCCAGACGATGTCCTTGCTGCGGGCCACATAGGCGCGCCGGCTGCGCGCATCCGTATGCGGCGGATGATACTTGGCAAACGTGATCATCGGCTTGGCGCCGACATCCAGGACCGCCTGCACGTATCCGGCAAACAAGCGCCATTCGAAGATCGGATCGGGGACAGGCTTGTCGAATACGAAGATGCGCACCACCTGCGTGCCCATCAGGCGCAGGCGGCGTTGAATGTGATCGCGATAGTCGCCCTGCGAGACGTGCCACCAGCCGTCGATCTCGTTGAACCCGTATCGAAGCCGCATGCGGCGCAAATCGGCGACCCCGCTTTGCGCGCCCTGCCGACGGTCGGATGCTGTCGACGATGTGAGCATCGCAGCGCGCTCAGCTTTCAATGATGCCGATAAGGTCTCGCAGGCGTGCCTGCGGTGAATGGCGTACCGCGAAGTCGGCGCGGATCTCTCTCACAACCTCCGCATAACGGTCCGGCTGGGCAAACACGTCCGCAATCTTCTCGCTGCCGCCGCCTGCGCTCAGCAGCAACTGCTCGGCGCCCGCGCCAAACACCTCCTTCACATACCGCTCGTTGAGCAGGAACAATGGCACGGTGCCGGCGGCAGGGGTTTCGAACGTGCGGCACGTCACCATGTCCAGGTGCTCGAACAACGGCCGGTAGACGACCGGGTTGAACGTACCGCGGCTCATGGTGTCGATCACGCGTCCGAATGGGATCGGATCCATCGGCTCGACGCGCAGCTTTTCCATGAAATTGGCGTCTATCCGATAGATCTCCTCCATTCCCATCTCCGCCGCCCAGGCCGGCTGACTAGACCAGCCGTGGCCAAACAACGCGATGCGCCCCACGCTGTCGCGAACCGGCTCGATCGCCCTGAGAACCTGGCTCATGCCGTGCCAGCGGAACTTGGAATGGCCGACATAGACCATGCCGAATTCGCGATTTCTGAGATCGAGCGGCCGCTCCCATGTCGGATCGTAGATGTGAAAAAGGAACGGGCGGACGTTGGGCCGCAGAGGACGCGGGGTCGGCTGGCAAATCTTGTCGGAAACCTCGTCGCAAAAATCGATCCAGTCGCGGCTCGAGGCTTCGGTGCGGTGATTGAAATCGCCGTTGACGTTGATCAGATCGTTGTACTGCCCGTCGCAATCGATGACCACCCGGCGGTTGCGCGGCACCGCCGACAGCAGCCGCAGCCAGGTCAACCGGTCGCCATGCTGCAGGCTGGTGGTCCACTCGAAGACGAACACGACCGCATCTGCGCCGCCGAGATCCTCCGAGTAGTCGAGCGGAATCTTCGTGCTGGGAGGACCGTAGACGGTGACCTCATGGCCCATCTCCCGGGCCGCCCTGGCGTACCCTTGCAGGTCCAGCTGGCTGCCCTGGTTTTCGTAGGCGTAGTAGACGAAGACCAGTTTCATTTGGGTCCTTGGCGCGCTCGGCTCAGTCTTCGAGCGCCGCGACCAGCTCCTCGACACGGTGGCGGTAGAGGTGGTGCTTCGTCAGATGGCGCCGAACGTCCTCGACAACCTGGCGATAGTAGTCGGGCCGCTGAAGCGCATCGACAAGTTTCTCGGCAACCCGGCCCGGGAGTGTCAGCTCGCGTGCGGCGGGTCCGTAAACCGCCACAGCCAGATCGGTGTCGAGCATCAGCAGGGGAATGGTGTCGGCACAGAATTCCTCGAAATAGCGCCCTGTGAGATGCTGCAGGTGCGCAAGAACGGGCCGTTGCGTGAAGATGTTCACCTTGCCCGTGCTCATCGCCCGGATGACGCCCTGGTAGGGTACCGCATCTTCGGTTCTGATCCGCAGCCGTTTGAACGCCTCGCTGTCCACACGCAGCGCGTCACCCAGGCCTTCATCGTCGGCCCAGTCCGGCATCTTGTCCCACCAGAGTCCCAAGAACCCGATCTCGCCGACCTGGTCCCGAATCCTCTCGATGGCCGGCAGGATTTCCCCCGAAACCTCCTTCCACCGCCACCAGTTGTGACCGACATGCAGAATGTCATAGGCCTTCGGCGGCGATGCTTCCGGGCTGATGACAAGGTCCGGCTTGAAGCCGAAGAAAGGGAGACTGGTCACGCGCGGATCGTCGGACGGCAGCAGTGTCGGCTTGATGATCTGGTCGGCGAGCGCGCTATAGAACTCCGTCCACTCCGCGCGCTCCTCCTCGTCGAGGAAGTTGCGGTCGTAGTTGTCCACCACGACAATGGGGTTGTGCCGTGCATCGGCATCCAGGATGTAGCGCCTGTGCCGCGGGTTGGCGGCCAGCAGGCCAACTTCCTGCAAGCGCTTCACCCGATAAATCTTCGACTCGAACAGGTAGATCACCCGGTCGAATGCCCGGGCATCGGTCGAGAAGTTGACGCCGGGCATGTCCGGCTGCGGCGGGCCGAAGAAAGCGATGTGGTGTCCGAGTTCGCGCCCGACCGCCATATAGTTCGCGATGGCATGCGTATTGCCCGCATTATTGCGGTGCTCCATCACGAAAAGTATGTTCATCGCGCGCTCCCGGACCCGGCCGGCTTCCGTGCTAGAATCGCTTCAAGCTCAACAATCCGTCGCTCGAAGCTATGGTTCCGCGCGAGATATGTGCGTGTCTGCAACACTGCGTCCCAATAGGGCTCGGGATCGCTGAAGACCCTTCTCATATGTTCAGCAACGCTTCCGCTTGGCACCAGTGCCAACGCCGCATCGCCGTAGATGGCGGACACGAATGCCTTCGGCAACATCAGCACCGGCAGCGTATCGGCGCAGAACGTCTCGAAGGTCCGGTTCACAACCAAGTTCAGATGCTTGAACACCGGTCTGTGGATCACGGGAGCAAAGCGCGCCGTACCCAGTTCAGCAATCACCTCGTCAAATCTCAATCCATCGCGAACTTCGACACCCTGTTCCCGAAGGTAGTCGGGATCGGTGTCAACCCCGGCAATCCCGTTCTCGCCGGCCCAGTTCGGGCGTTGCGCCCAGTCCCAGCCGACCAGTGCGAACTTGCCCACCGTATCCCGGACCTGCCGGTACTCTTCCAGAAAGTCGCGAATCTGGTGCCACCGGTGCCAGTTGTTGCCGATGTACATGGCGCCATAGGTCTTGCCCGACCGCCATCCAGCCACGGCTTCCTTCGCGCTGGCATACGGCTTGGCGACCATCTCCGGATCGAAACCATGGAAAAGGAATGACTTCACCGTCGGCCTGATGGGCGACAAGGTCGGCTGGAGAATATGGTCGGAGACCGCTTCCATCGCCTCCGTCCATTCCCACGCCGGATGTCCGTCGATCTTCTCCAGGTGGTTGAAATCATGGTCCAGGCGAATGGTCTCGTTGTAGCGGCCCCACAGATCGAGCACGATCCTCCGCTCGCGCGGGATGCCGTCCAGCACACGCGACAGGTATGGCATGTCCGGAAAATCGGCGGGCACATGCACGGCAAACAGCGCAAGGTCGACGCCGGTCAAATCCCTCGAAAACTGCAACCGCGGCACGTCCGCTTGCGCTTCGCCATAAACGACGACCTCATGCCCGAGGCGTCGCCCCGCAGCCACGTATCCGTGCACCGTGGCAACGCTGCGCACCCACGGGTTCACTTCGGTAATGAGCAAGACCTTCATCAGGCACCCGCTGCCAGAACCGGCGTGCGCATCGACGCTGCGAATTCCGACTTGGCCCAACGTGCCGTTTCAGCGAGGCCTTTCTCGAACGGCGTATGCGGCTCCCAACGCAGCGCCTTGCGCGCCAGCGATATGTCGGCCTGAACACTGCGCTGCTCGCCGGGGCGGGTTGCTGCGCGATGGATCGGATAGCTTCCGGGTGTATGACCGAGGGCGGCGATGGCCCGCGCTGCAAGCTCATTGATGGACAGCGACCGTCCGCTTCCCAGGTTGAACACGCCGCCGGCGGAAGCTGCCGGATTGTCCAAAGCCTTGATCCAGCCGTCGATGATGTCGCCGACGAAGACGAAATCACGCGTCTGCTCGCCATCGCCGAAGATCGTGATGGGCTCACCCCGCATCACGTTGCCGAGGAAGATGCCGAGCACCCCTTGATACGGATTGTCGAACGACTGCCCGGGCCCGTAGACGCTGAACATGCGCAGCGACGTGACCTTCAGGTCAAACCCGAGGTCCGGCCTTTCCGCGGTGCCGTGCACGTAGCGCTCCGCGGCGTATTTGGTAATGCCGTAATAGGAATCCGGATTGGCGCGCTCGCTCTCCGGCGTCGGCACCATCCCACCGTTGCCGTAGATCGTCATGGAGCTTGCGTAGATCAGCCGTGGAACCCGGTACTTCACGCACATCTGCAGAACGTTGACGGTGCCCTCGGTGTTCGTGCGCAAGTCGGCGACAGGGTCCATGAACGAGCGGCCAATCGAAACCTGCCCAGCGATATGGCAGACCGCGTCCACGCCTTGGGCAAAGACCGGTTCTATCTCAGCAGGGCGCGCCACATCGCCCAGCACAAAGCCAGCTCGCGATGGGACATTCTCGCGCGTACCGTTGGATTCGTTGTCGACGACAACGACCTCGTGCCCCTCTTTCAGCAATCGCCGGCAGAGATGCGTGCCGATGAAACCGGCGCCCCCCGTCACAAGTATTCGCATCAACAATGGCTCCTTCACGCGCCAGAATCCTGCTGGCACCTCACTGCCATGAGATGTCACGCGCGTCTATGCGGAGCTGCGCTCGACCGTTCGATTCGATGCCGGATCATGTGGCAGCATCGCTACGAACGGGCCGAGAATGAACAGGCGTTCAGCCTGGCACACCTTAACCGTAGCGACGCGCGCGCGCATTGGCATCCGAGCTGAAGTTCTATACACGAGCCGAAATGCTTGCTCGGCCGCCGCGCCTTGCGCTCGATCGACGAGGCGACCTTTCAGTCGGCGTCGAAACGCTTTGAGGCATGTGCGCGTTGTCTCGCGCAGAGCCTCGCCATCTTGCCTGTGTTGCACGCAGGGACGCTAACATCGGAGCCATCATGGCCACCAAGCGAATGCTGATCACCGGCGGGGCCGGCTTCGTCGGATGCAATGCGGCACGCTATTTCGGCGGCCGCAATTGGAACGTGACCGTCCTCGACAACCTTTCACGCGCAGGCACGGACAAGAACCTCGAGTGGCTGAACGACGGCACAACCTTCGATTTCGTTCATCTCGACGTGCGTGACCGCGCAGGCATCGATCGTACCCTCAAGGAGGGCCGCTTCGACGCGGTCTTGCACCTGGCGGCGCAGGTCGCCGTCACAACCTCCGTCACCGATCCGGGCGCAGACTTTGCCATCAACGCTCTCGGCACGTTCAACATGCTGGATTCGGTCCGGCTGAACTGCCCGGAGGCCGTCTTCATCTTTGCCTCGACCAACAAGGTGTACGGGAAGATTGCCGGTGCAGCGACCGAGCTCAGCGGCACGCGCTACCGCTATTCGGATCGCCCTCACGGGATCAGCGAAACCGAGCCCCTCGACTTCCTGTCTCCGTACGGGTGCTCCAAAGGGGCGGCGGATCAGTACACGCTCGACTACGCCAGAATTTACAACATTCCGGCCACCTCGTTTCGGCAGTCGTGCATTTACGGCACACGGCAGTTCGGCGTCGAGGACCAGGGCTGGGTGGCTTGGTTTGCGATCGCGGCATTGCTGCGAAAAGACATCACGATCTACGGCGACGGCAAACAGGTCCGCGACGTGCTGCACGTGAACGACCTCGTGCGCGCCTACGAAGCCGCCATCCGCTCTCCCGAGAAGGCTGCCCAGCAAGCCTTCAACGTCGGCGGCGGCCCTCAACACACGCTGTCTCTGCTCGAGCTGATCGACATTCTCGAGAAGCGGCTCGATCGCAAGATACCGCTTCGCTTCGATGCCTGGCGCCCCGGCGACCAGCAGGTGTATGTGAGCGACATCCGCAAGCTCGATACCCTGCTTGACTGGAAGCCCGAGATCCCGGTGACCGAAGGCGTGTCGCAACTGTGCGCATGGGTGAGCCAGAACAAAGACTTGTTCTAGCCGCTCCCAGGAAGCGCGCAGTCAGCGGCCGAAGACGGCTGTGCGCGAGATGACACGCGACAAGTCCATCGCGCTTGGCACGGAAGACGAGCCGGGCAGCTGGAGCGTCCGAGAGACCGCCAACCGTCTGCTCCGCTCCAATAGCGCTCCGTACGGCCCAAACGTCGGCCGACAGCCACCGGACTGCGAACTAGGTTCTGGTGCAGCAGTCCACGGCGTCTCGATGTGTTCAATGGCGAGAGTTTAGGGTAAGAGTTTCACCTCGCACAGGAGATGGAGCACCATTGCTTCGCAAGCTGAGAACATTCGCGGCCAACCTGAACCCGCGCATTCGAATCGGGCGAGGAACGCACCTTGCCCTAACGGCGACGATTAAACCCGGAAGCGGGCGGATCGAAATTGGCAGCAAATGCCTTATTAGGCCGTACGCTGTTTTGATGACTTACGGCGGATCGATCGTCATCGGCGACCGTGTATCGATAAACCCGTTCTCAGTTCTTTACGGTCACGGCGGACTTCGGATCGGGTCTGATGTCTTGATTGCTGCGCACGTTACCATCATTCCCGCCAACCACATTTTTGAGCGGACTGACGTCCCCATGCGACAGCAAGGTGAAACGCGCCTAGGGATCACGATTGGTGACGATGTTTGGATTGGCAGTGGCGCCCGCATCCTAGACGGCGTGACCGTCGGCAAGGGTAGCGTTGTTGCAGCAGGCGCCGTTGTGCGGGACGATGTACCAGCGTATGGAATTGTTGGAGGTGTGCCAGCGCGACTGCTTAGATCGAGAGACCGAACCGCGCCAACAGCAACACTTGCCACTTGATGCTGTTGCCACGCATGCGCGTTGTTAATTTTCTCATTGGCAGTTACGGCGGCGCTGAGCGTTTTTTTGTTCGCCTGTGCGCGGCGCTTGCCCAGCGCGACGTCGAGCAACTTCTACTCATCAACAACGACGATGCACTGGTGGCGGCGGTGCAGGCGACGGGGCTGCGCCACGAGATTTTGATACCCAGTCGAATTGTCAGAGCGCTGGACAGCTATCGCGTCGCGAAGTGGTGTCGTTCGTTCCGCGCTGACGTCGTCGTCGCCTGGATGAATCGGGCCGCGCGCCGCCTCCCGTCGGCAACTCGCCACGTTAACGTTGGGCGGCTGGGCGGCTACTACCCCGCAAAGAACTACAGGTCTTGCCAGTACCTGATCGCGAACACTCCGGGTATTGTCACTCACACCGTCGCCCAGGGTTGGCCCGCTGATCGAATCCGCATGATCAGCAACTTCACGGATCCGCCGGACGGGGATGACGTGGCCAATGACTTTGGCATCGGAGACGACAGGCCTGTTCTCTGCGCACTCGGCAGGTTCGATGCGTGGAAGGGCTTCGATACGCTGATCGAAGCTCTCCCACGCGTGAAGCACGCCGTTCTGCTGCTGGCCGGGCAGGGCGAGCAGGAACCAAAGCTGCGCGCCCTCGCGGAACGGTGCGGCGTTAGTGACCGTGTCCGGTTTGTTGGTTGGCTGGACGCTCGCGGCCCACTGTTTCGCCGAGCCGATATATGCGTTGTTCCTTCGCACCACGAGCCATTAGGGAATGTCGTCCTGGAAGCCTGGAGTGCAGGATGCCCTGTCGTGGCCGCGGCGTCCGAGGGTCCGAGCTGGCTCATCGAGTCGGGCAAGACCGGCATGCTGGTACCGCCTGCCGACGCACCTGCCCTTGCCGATGCCCTCAATGCCGCTCTTGCTGGTCCCCAGATGCGAGCCCAGTGGGCAGCAGAGGCACGGAAGCGCTGGGAGGCGGAATTCACGGTGGACCGCATCTGCGCGGCATATATCGAGTTCTTGGGCGAAATTGCCCGCCATCGGCAAGCGGGATAGGAGGGCGGCATCCGTGGGCCTCAATCCATCTAGGCATTGGCTTGCCAAAGAGCTCAAGACCTTCGGCGCTACTTTGCCTTCCGGAACTTTGGTGCTCGATGCTGGAGCGGGCGACCAGAGGAACCGCAGGTACTTTATGCACTGCACGTATGAAAGCGCGGATTTTGAGAAGGTGGATAAATCCTACGGCGAAAGCACGTATGTCTGCGATCTATCGGACATTCCCGTCGAGTCCTCCAAATACGATGCCGTCATCTTTACCGCGGTGATGGAGCACCTTCCCGAGCCCTGGAAAGTCGTCAAGGAATTGCATCGGGTGCTAAAGCCTGGCGGGAAGCTGTTCTATACCGCTCCGTTCTTGTTTCACGAGCACGAGGTACCCTACGATTTCATGCGCTACACTCAGTATGGTGTGAGAAGCATCTTCGAGCGCGAGGGGTTTCGTGTTCCAGAGGTGAAGTGGCTTGAAGGATATCTGGGCGCCGTATCCTATGAATTTCGCAGGATGAGCAAGAGCTTGCCGTTTCAGCCGAGTGCCTACGGCGGGGGCGTGGTGGGCGTCGCCTTGGCTTGCGGGTTTACGGTCATCCGGTTGCTGGCTCGCCCACTGGCATGGGTTGCCGCACGGGCAGACAGCCGGCACCGCTGGGTGAAATCGGGATACCCGATCAACTATTTCGGTGTGTTCGAGAAGCCCAATGCGTGATGTGCTTCAGGCCATTGGCGGACATTTTTCGCGAGCGTACACACGCCTTGTGCCGCCTAAGAAGGTGCGTGTGGGAGATGTCTTTGTCCGCATCGATCGGCGGGCAATGCCAAACTCGCTCATTCGCGCGATCCTCCGTGGTGACTACGAGCTGCCGGAACGAAATGCTGTGGCGCGCATGGTGCGACCGGGCGATCGCGTAGCGGAATTCGGAGGCGGTGTCGGCGTTGTGTCCATGACCGCTGCGAAGATTGCAGGCCCAGGCAACGTTCACGTGTACGAGCCTCTGCCAGCCGCCTGCGATCTCATCCTCCAGAACGCACGGTTGAACGAACTGGAAATTGAATGCTCCAACGCGGCCGTGGCAAGCAAAAGCGGGACGCGGACCTTCTGGGCCACGTCGAACATTGTCTCATCGAATTTTTTTGGAGGACGCAAGGACGGGAAGGGGCAGACCACCGCCGTGGAGGTCGAGTTGGTCGCCGTCGATGACATTCTGAGTGCTCGCCAGCCGAACGTTATCATCATCGACATCGAGGGCGCCGAGGTCGAAGTGCTCGGCGCATGCAATTTGGCCGGGGTCGAGGTGATCGTCATTGAGCTCCATCCCCACGTCGTGGGGGAAGAGGCGATAGCGGCGCTGCAGACGCATTTGCGCGAGCAAGGCTTCGCGACCGTTCCAAGTCTCGAGGACGCCCGCACCCAAGTGTTCACAAGGGGGCGCCAGCCGGCCTACTAGAATTCGCCGCGGGGGTTGCCTCCACGGTCAGGTCGTAGCCGGAACCGCTTCTTTGCGCGCGGACGATCACAACGCGTGGCTGCAGTTCCTCGGACAACTTCGTCGCGAAGGACCTCCACGCCTTGTTTGAACGCGATAGCTGGCGCGACAGCAGATACATCAGCGTGTTCTTGTACTTGGAGACTTGTATTACGCGGTAGAGCATATGCATGCGCTTTGGGCCCGTAAAAATGCGGACAAAGTACTGTTGTGCAAGGGCGCGGCGCGACAAGCACAAGTTGACGCAGATTACTTTCTCACTTTCGCGCGCGAGTTGGAGCATGCGGCTCCATTGCTCGGTCCCGGCAAACCTCTCGTACTTGTGCGTCGGACATTCGATGATGAGCGTCTGGTCACGCGGCAGATCTATCGGCAAGAGCTTTAAATCGTGGCGGACGCGTGCACTGCCCGGCGACCCGCACAGTTCGTTGAAGAGGGGTAGAGTGCCGGCGATGATCTGTTGGCTCAGAACGGTCTTGCCGGCACCTGAAGGCGCACCAATGAGAACAATCGGCTTGCGCAATGTTTGATCGCCACCGATCTTGACCGCGCCCTCTTCGTCAATTGCCATCAGCCTTCGCCAGCGCGTGGTGGAATGTGAGGACCACTGCAGCCAAGGACAATAGGCGATCGCACCACAACTGTCATTTCTCGAACGAATATAGGTCGGACACGACTATTGAGTTTCGACCCGCGTAGCTCACGTTTCGTAGAATTCGCGATACCACGCAACGAAACGGCTCATACCTTCCTCAATCGACGTTCCCGGGGAAAACTTGATCGTGCGAGCGAGCCGATCAATGTCGGCATAGGTGGCAGGTGCATCCGCTGGCTGCATCGGCATCATACGGCGATCAGCCTTCGTTCCGAGCAAAGTCTCTATCACTGAAATGAAGTGGGCCAGCTCTACCGGCGAACGATTGCCCACGTTGTAAAATGTGTGCGGGACGGTCCGTGCCCCCGAGGCGCTCGAACCCTCTTCTTGCAAGGTCACTTCGGACGGCGCGAGTGGGATGAGCCGCACGATCGCTTCCACAACGTCGTCGATGTAAGTGAAGTCCCGCAGCATGTGACCGTTGTTATAGACGTCGATAGGCCGCTTCTCCAGGATCGCCTTCGTAAATGAGAAGTAGGCCATGTCAGGTCGGCCCCAGGGGCCGTACACGGTAAAAAATCGAAGTCCCGATGCCGGAACGCGAAACAGATGCGCGTAGGCGTGTGCCATCAGCTCGTTGGCACGCTTCGTTGCGGCATACATTGAAAGAGGAGAGTCCACACGATCTTCCTCCGAGAATGGCACCTTGGTGTTGGCGCCGTATACGGAGCTGGATGAGGCATACACGAGGTGCTGCACCGGGTTCGCGCGGCAAGCTTCGAGAATGGCTAGGAAGCCGTCGATGTTGGATCGCGCAAAGGCGAACGGGTTCTGGAGTGAATAGCGTACGCCGGCTTGCGCGGCCAAGTGCACAACATAGTGGGGTTTGAAAGCGGCGAACACCGACAGCACGGTTTCCCGATCCGCAACGTCACAACGGCGGAAGACAAAACTGCTGTGTCCTTTCAATCGCTCGAGGCGAGCCGATTTCAAGTTGACGTCGTAGTAGCTGTTCAAATCGTCGAGGCCCAACACCTCGACGCCGGATGCGACTAGTCGCGTGCACGTATGAGAACCGATGAAGCCGGCGGCACCTGTGACCAGTATCCGCTTATTCGAGAGTGTGTCCGCCGGTTCAGTCATTCTCAAACTTCCTCGAGCTAGTCACGCGGGTCAGTTACGGGCGAAGAAGTTCATGCCTGTTCCAGTGGTCGCTGCCAGCCCGCGACCACTGCGGCTGCAAAGCCCAGACCTGCGCGACCGCCTCTCCCTCATCACGCGGAACTTTCATACCGACCTCCTCGACCTCTGAACGCAATCGATCATGCCCAGCCCTCGAATGTCGGGCGCGTACGCTGGCGGGCAGTCGGCGTGCCGGTTCCGGCTCGCACGTTGTCGAAAAATTCGATAGCAAAACCAATGGTGAGCCCGGTTGGGATCGAACCAACGACCACCTGATTAAAAGTCAGATGCTCTACCGCTGAGCTACGGGCCCGCTGCACCCACTGGCCGGCGCGGCTTTTAGCACGCAAGCCCTTCCGAAGAAAGCCGAAGGTGGCCCTTCTCCGGCGCACGCCGCTCAGCCCTTGCACCCCGTTCCCGCAGGGATGGCCGCCGTGCAACGCAACCCGCCACAAATCTCACCCTGTCCGCATAAGTCGTTGACTTGTCGAGCATTGTCGGCGTGGATTGGCAAAGTAAGTTTCGCCGCGTGCTCGGCCCATGTCCTTGCGACCCTCGACGCTCAGAGCCGTTGATGCCAAGGACCCGAGAGTCCTGGTGGTGGTTGTGGTTGCGGGAGCGATCGCAACGGCAGCGTTGGGGCCATTCATTGCCGCCCCGGGCGGGATCGATATCGCCTGGGGGCCTTTCGGGGCGGTTGCACTCGTCACGCTGCTTGCGGCTGGCGGCGTGTACCTTGTCGCGAGATCGCTTCAGGCGGACGCGGACCAGGATCTCCCCGCGCCGACCGTGCCGGCACTGCTTGCCGAGAACGATGCGCTTCGGCGGCAAGTGGATTCGTTGTTCGTGCGCACGGCCGAGACCCACGAGGCTTTTCTGCGCCGGGTCGGCTCCGAGTTGCATGACGGCCCGGCCCAACTGATCGCTTTCGCATTGCTGCGGCTGGACTCGCTGCATCCGGAGAACAGCCGGGAACCCACGTTGAACGATTTCGAGCGCATTCGCACGGCGCTGACCGACTCGCTCTCCGAGATCCGCGGGATATCGGCCGGCTTGATCCTGCCTGAGCTGGAGCAGGTTTCTCCGGCAGACGTGCTGCGCATGGCCGCACAGAACCATGAGAGGCGCACGGCAACGGCCGTCCGCTGCGAAATCGAGAACCTGCCGCTCAGGCTCTCCCCGACGCTCAAGTCCTGCCTGTACAGGTTCACCCAAGGCGCCCTCAACAATGCCTATCAGCACGCCGGCGGCGTCGGACAAACGGTGCGCGGCATTCACCGCGACAGCGTGGTCGAGATCACCATTTCGGACGACGGCGCTGGCTTCGACCCCCGCAACAGGTCCTCCAAGGAGACGCGCTTGGGGCTGATCGGCATGCGCGATCGGGTCACGTCGCTGGGCGGAACCTTCGATCTGTCTTCTCAACCGGGCGCCGGAACCCGGGTCACGGCACGTTTCGAAATCACGGAAAGCCTGGAATCGTAAGCAACTATGACCACATCGATCCGCGTTGCAGTTGTCGACGATCATCCCCTCTTCAGGGAGGGGGTCGCCCACACGCTGGAGCGCTCCAACACGGTGCGCATCGTGGGTCAGGGCGAGACCGCCGACGACGCCGTCCGGATCGCCCAGACCGAGAATCCTGACATCATGCTGCTCGATGTCAGCATGCCGGGCAGCGGCTTGAAGGCTGCAGACACGATCGCGCGGGCCTGGCCCAACATCAAAATCGTGATGCTGACGGTGTCGGAGAGCGAGGACCATGTTCACCAGGCGTTGGCGTCCGGTGCGCGCGGATACATTCTCAAGGGCACGAGCGGAAACGAGCTTGTCAGCACGCTTCGCTTGATTGCGCGCGGCGAACACTACGTGACACCGACGCTCGCCGCGCGCGTTCTGGTGACCGCGCAGCGTTCGCCCAGGGCGGTTGCACCGGAGGAGCCGTTTCCAGAACTGACCCGCCGAGAGGAGCAAATACTCGACCGCGTCGCGAACGGCCTGACCAATCGCGAAATCGCAAAGTCGCTGCAGATCGGCGAGAAGACGGTCAAGCACTACATGACCAGCATCATGCAGAAGCTGCGCGTGCGGAACCGCGTCGAAGCGGCCCTGGCATTCCGCAAGCGCGGTTAGGTGCCGGACGGCTCCCCGAGGCGCGCCTTGGTTGCCTTGGCCCAAGCCGCAAACCGGCCTTCCGCGATCGCGGCGCGCATCGCCTGCATCAACTGCTGATAGAACGCCACGTTCGCCCACGACAGCAGCATGGCGCCGAGATACTCCTCGGACTTGACGAGGTGATGCAGATAGGCGCGCGAATAATTCAGCGCCGCAGGACAAGTGCTCGCCGTATCGAGCGGAGCAGGGTCCTCAGCGTACTTGGCGTTGCGCAGATTCATCCGGCCGTTCCACGTGAACGCCTGCCCATGCCTGCCGGATCGCGTCGGCATCACACAGTCGAACATGTCGATTCCGCGCGAAACCGCCTCGATCAGGTCGAGCGGAGTTCCAACCCCCATCAAGTATCGGGGTTTGTCGGCAGGCAGCCGGGGCACCGTCGTGTCGAGCGTTGCCAGCATCACCTCGTGCGGCTCGCCGACCGCGAGGCCCCCGACGGCATAGCCAGCGAAACCCAACGCAACGAGCGCCTCGGCAGATATCCGGCGCAGCTCGGGATTGGTCCCGCCCTGCACGATCGCGAAAAGCGCCTGGCCCGCCGTCGCCTGCCCGCGACTCTGCTGTTCGGCGAACGCAACTTGGCTGCGCGCCGCCCAGGCGACGGAGCGGTCGACAGCAGTCCGCAGATCGCGGTCGGAGGCCGGCAGCGCCAGGCACTCGTCGAGTTGCATCTGAATGTCGGAACCGAGAAGGCACTGGATCTCCACTGCGCGCTCCGGCGAAAGCTGGTGCTCGGAGCCGTCGATGTGCGAGCGGAAGACGACCCCGGCATCCGTCACCTTGCGCAGCTTGGCGAGGCTCATCACCTGATAGCCGCCGCTGTCGGTCAGGATGGGCCGGCTCCAGCCCATGAACTGGTGCAAGCCGCCGAGCCGGGCTATGCGCTCCGCCCCGGGCCGCAGCATCAGGTGATAGGTGTTGCCCAGGATGACGTCGGCGCCGGCCGCCTCGAGCTGCTCGACATAAACGGCCTTCACGGTTGCCGCCGTGCCGACGGGCATGAAGGCGGGCGTCCTGATCCTGCCGTGCGCGGTCGCGATCTCGCCGAGGCGCGCCGCGCCGTCGTTTCGGCTCACGCTGAAGGAAAACGGCTGGGTCATTGCTTAGCAGGATGCAGGAGGCAGGCATCGCCGTAGGAGTAGAAGCGATACCCCGACCGCAACGCGTGCGCGTAGGCGCGCTTCATGGTGTCCAGGCCGCTGAAGGCGGCGACCAGCATGAAAAGCGTCGAGCGCGGCGTGTGGAAGTTCGTCAGCAGCAGGTCCACCGCCTTGAAGCGGTAGCCTGGCGTTATGAAGATCGAGGTCTCTCCCGCAAACGGACGAAATTCCCCGGTCTCCGTCGCGCTGGACTCCAGCAGCCGCAGCGATGTGGTGCCAACCGCAACGATGCGGCCTCCCGCGGACCGGGCGGCGGTGAGGGCGGACGCCGTTGCAGCCGATACCTCTCCCCACTCGGAGTGCATGCGATGCTGCGCCGTGTCGTCGGCCTTCACGGGGAGGAAAGTCCCGGCACCCACGTGCAGGGTGACGAACTGCCGTGAGACCCCGCGGGCCTCCAACGCCGCGAACAAGTCATCCGTGAAGTGCAGGCCCGCCGTGGGCGCCGCCACCGATCCGTGACGGCGGGCGTAGACGGTCTGATACCGCTCCGCATCCTCGGCGCTGACGCCCCGCTTGCTGGCGATGTAGGGCGGCAGCGGCGGGTCCCCCAGCGCCTCGATCGCCTCGTCGAGGTAGGCGCTGTGCATGCTGAAGGACAGCTCGACCTCACCGCCCTCCCCGATGGACGAAACCGTCGCATCGAGCGTACCGAGGAAGCAGACGCGCCCGTCATGGCCGAACCGGATGCGGTCGCCGACCGCCAACCGCTTGGCCGGTTGCGCGAACGCCATCCAGCGGCTCTCGTCGACGCGCTTGTGCAAATTGAAGGAGACGCGTGCGCGATTGTCCCTACGCAGGCGCTCGCCAATGAGCGCACTGCGGATAACCCGCGTGTCGTTGAGAACAAGCACGTCGCCGGGACGCAGCAGGTTGGGCAGATCGCGCACATGGCGGTCATCGAGGTGGTCGCCCGGGCCGACGGCAAGCAGGCGTGCCTCGTCACGGGACGTCACCGGCTCCAGCGCGATGGCGGAAGCCGGCAGGTCGAAGTCGAAGAGATCGGTGCGCACCGGGCAACTATAGCGTCAATCAGCCCACGATGCGCACCTGCCAGAGAAGGTCAGCCGCGCACGCTGCGCTGGCCTCCGAGCACGTACCAGAGACCTGGCATCAAGACAGCACCCAGCGCCAGCTTGAGGCCGGAGGAGGCCAGGAACGGGACCAGCCCGATCTCTGCCGCCCGCTGCAACCCCGCAGATGCGATCAGCGGCGCCAGGCCGAAGATGAAGATCGTGACCGTACCCACCAGCATGGCAGCTGCCGAAAGCAGCACCGATCTATCCCAGCCCCGCTCCGCCAGCGCGCCCGTCACCCAGGCCGCGGCCAGGAAGCCGATGAGAAACCCACCCGTAGGGCCCATCATATAGGCGAGGCCGACGCCGCGCTGCGGCGTGCCGGCAAACACTGGAAAGCCCGCTGCGCCTACCGCTAGGTAGGCCAGCACGGTCGCTGCGCCGAGCCAGCGGCCATAGGCCATGCCGAGCATCATGACGACCAGCGTCTGCATGGTCATCGGCACCGGCCAGAACGGCACCTGCACCTTGGCCGACAGGGTCAACAGGCAAACACCAAGGATGACGGCGGCTGCAACGTACAGCGCACGCGTCACGCCCTCGTCGCGTAGTGCGGCATCCAGCAAGGTGTGGCGGCGATCTGCGTTCATGTGTCTGCTCATGATGTGTTGCGCCAGGCCTACGCGGCGTCCGCGGCGACCTTCAGCGATTTGATTTTGTCGGGGTTCTGCACAGGCTCGCCCCGCTTGATCTTATCAACGTTCTCCATGCCTTCAATCACCTTGCCCCACACCGTGTAGTTGCGGTCGAGGAAGGAGGCATCGTCGAAGCAGATGAAGAACTGGCTGTTGGCGCTGTTGGGGCTCTGCGCGCGTGCCATGGAGCAAACGCCGCGCACGTGCGGCTCGGCGTTGAACTCGGCCGGGAGGTTCGGATGCTTGGAGCCGCCTGTGCCGGTGCCGTGCGGACAGCCGGTCTGAGCCATGAAACCGTCGATCACGCGGTGAAAGACAATGCCGTCATAGAACCCCTCACGCGCGAGCTGCTTGATGCGCTCGACGTGCTTGGGCGCCAGATCCGGTCGCAGGGCGATGACGACCTTGCCCTTGGTGGTCTCCATGATCAGCGTATTCTCGGGGTCTTTGATATCGGCCATTTGCATCTCCTGATCGACGGGGTGTCAGCACACCGGTCGCTTACTTCTTGGAATCCGCGAGAAGATAGACCTTGAGCATGGTGTCGGGCGTCCTGGGCGGCTCACCACGTGTGATCTTGTCGATGTGCTCCATGCCTTCGATGACTTCGCCCCACAGCGTGTACTGGCCCGTCAGCGGACGGCAACCATCGTAGCAGATGAAGAACTGGCTGTTGGCGCTGTTGGGAGCTTGCGTACGCGCGGCGCCGACGCTTCCGCGCTTGTAGGGCTCGCGCGTGAACTCGGCCGGAAGATCTGGCAAGCTCGAGCCGCCCATGCCCGTCCCTTGCGGATCGCCGGTCTGTGCCATGAAGCCGTCGATCACGCGATGAAACTTGAGGCCGTTGTAGAAGCCCTGCTTGGCGAGCACCTTCGCGCGCTCGACGTGCTTGGGCGCCAGATCGGGCCGAAGCTTGACCAGCACCTTGCCGGTCTTGAGCTCGATGACCAGCGTATTCTGCGGGTCAGGCGCCTGGGCATGGCCGAGCATTGCAAAACCGAGCAACGCAACAGCCGCCGTCAACAGGTATCGGATCACGCGATCGACTCCAGATGAATAGGGAAATCTCAAGGGCATACGCCTAGGCAAGCCTTTCCGGAAAGCGTATGGCCTTTCTGCGGCACGGGTGCAATGCGCCCCTCAGGACTTTCTCTTCCCGGCCTTGGCCTTCAAGCGCTTTGCGACGGTCGGAGTTACGAAATGGCTCACGTCGCCGCCCATCTGCGCTATCTGCCGCACCAGGGTGCCGGTGATATGGCGCACCTCCGGGCTAGCCGGCAGAAACACCGTATCGATCTCAGACGCCATGGCCCCGTTCATGCCCGCCATGTGCATCTCGTAGTCGAAGTCCGTGCCGTCGCGCAGGCCGCGGAAGATCAAGGTCGCGCCGGCCGCCTCGGCAGCATCGACGGTCAAGTTAGCAAACGTCACGATGTCGATCTTGCAGCCCGTCCGGCGCGCGATCGGCGTCGTCTCCTGCTTCAGCATCTCGATCTTTTCTTCCGGCGTGAACATCGGCGCCTTGCCGGGATGCACGCCAATGCCGACGACCAGCGTATCGACCATGCGCGCGGCCCGGGCGATCACATCCAGATGACCGTTGGTGACCGGGTCAAACGACCCTGACGTGAAGCCGATGCGTTTCATGGCAACCCAGCAGTTTGCGACATCGAGCCACTATCATGGCCGGCGCAAAGCCGCCAGCGCCGCGCCCCCCAGGAGCAGCAAAACACCGCTGGCAGCGTCAAAGAGGCGTAACCCGGACCGGCTGAGCGCTGTGCGCGCCTTGGCCACCGCCAACGTCGTCCCGACGTCTACGGCTGCCAGTATCACGACGAACAACGCTGCCAACACAAAGAGCTGCGAGGCCGCGTCGGTGCGAGGGTCGACAAACTGCGGAAGGAAAGCTCCCAGGAACAGGATGACCTTGGGATTGGAAAGGCTCACCAGCAGACCCTGGAAATAACGGTTGGCGTTCCGGCGCCCGATCGCCTCGGCCTCAACCGGCAGCAGTGGTGCGCGCAGTCTCCAGAGCTGGCGAACACCAAGGTAGATCAGGTAAATCGCCCCCACCCAGCGGATCACGTCGAACCACGTCGACATGAACACCATCACCGAGGTCATGCCGGCGGCGGCCACCGACACGAGCACGGCAAGCCCCGTGGTGGTCCCCGCAAGCGTCACGAAACCACCGCGCAAACCACCGGTCAGCGTGTTCGCCATGGTCAACGCCATGTTCGGCCCCGGCGTGAGCCCGAGCAGCACGCAAGCAGCGACAAAGGCGAGCAGCATCTCTCCGGACATCGAGTCTTACCTTAGCGCGTAGGTCACGTGCACTTCGACTTCCAACGTGCGCGTCCCAGGCTCGACGGGAACAGCGGCCCGCATGGCAACACGGCCCTCGGGGACCGGATTGAAGCCGGCGCCGTCTTCCGATATCCGCAAGACCTCTCCGAGGCTCACGCCGGCGGCCGCCGCGTAGAGCTCCGCCCTCTTGCGCGCATTTGCGATCGCCTGCTTGCGTGCGTCATCCTTCAAGGGCTCGGCATCCGCAATGTCGAACGCGATGTGATTGATCTGATTGGCACCGAGTGTGATGGCCTCGTCGAGCAGATCGCCGAGCTTGGCGATGTTCCGGATCGTCAGCCGCACCTGATTGGTCACTTGGTAGCCATTGATGGTGGCAGGCTTTCCATCCTTGGGTTGCGTATAGCGCGGGCCGACGTTGAAGGACGCGGTCTGGATGTCGCCCGCGGCGATGCCCGACTTCTTCAGGCCGTCAACCAGCTTGCTCATCGCCACCGTGTTGCGTGCGATAGCTTCCTTGGCCGTCGCCCCTTCGGTCACGACACCGGTCGAGACGTACGCAACGTTCGGTTCGGCTTTTACAACACCCGTCCCCGACACCGTAACGGTGCGCTCCATCCGCTTATCCTCCGCTGCTGCACCAAGCGAGCCGCCCACAAACACCGCCGCGGCGCAAAACAACGCCACTAGCACCTTCAGCTGTCGCCCGGATTTCACGTGACTGCACTCCATCCCTTGGGTTGTCCAGCCCTCAGCAATGCCCCCACTTGTGTCAGAACAATGCCCGAACGGCAGCCCTTTTGAACACAGGGCGAACTGGTGTAGTAGAGGTCGCCGTCCTTGGACAGGGCCCGTAGCTCAATGGTTAGAGCCGGCGGCTCATAACCGTCTGGTTGCAGGTTCGAGTCCTGCCGGGCCCACCAGCCCTTCGCGGGGTCGGATCAGTGGCTGTCGTGACCGGTGCGGCGAAGCTCTATAGCTTTGGCTAACCGGAGATATCGGCTGTAGGCCGCGTTCATCGCGATGGCAAACCCATAAAACCCTTCAAGAAAATACCTGCGAAAAAAATAGTACCTGATGAAAGAGAGCGGCATCTCCAGAAAAAGTCGCCATGACGACACTCTGGCCCCGCGCGCAAGCAGGTCTCTCGCCTGCATACTGGTGTAAAAGTTGAACTTCTCGACCTGATGCGTGAGTGATCGCATGGAGCGATGATGAATCCGCTCGCGTAGACGGCCAACCGACACATTTGGATTCAGCACCACCCTGTCGTGCACCGGGCTGTCCCGATAGCGGCCAGCATCCTTTCGATAAAGGCGAACAGGAGTGGGGCCGTGGGCAAAGCGGCCTGGTGCCGGTCGCCCAGGGAACTGATCGGCGATATGAACCTTGTACGCCTGGTGCGGCGGTTCACCCCTCGCGAACAGACCTCGTATTTCACTTGCAAGGGCTGCTGGTACCACCTCGTCGGCATCTAGATTGAGCAACCACGGCCCGGCACATTGATCTTCGCCAACGCGCTTCTGAGGGCCGTAACCCAGCCATGGCTGAACCACCACACGCGCACCGGCCGCCTCGGCAAGGGCAACCGTGTCATCCATGGAACCCGAATCGATGACAACAATTTCTGAAGCGAGCCCCTCTATCGCCTGCAAGGTTGCGCCAATTCGATCTGCCTCGTCGCGGGCGATGATAAAGACCGACAGGCCTGGGATTGGTGAAACGGACATCAGCAGAGACTTACAATGATCTGAGTGAGGTGCTTGATGCAGACGCACCGGAATGTGCCGCTAAATTCCACGCCTGACGAAACCTCGCAACCCTGGGCTTCTATGGCTGGCCCAAGCCATAAGTCGCAAACTCACTGACGGACCTGAGTTGATCCCTATCCACGGAGCCCTGCCTCCAAATCAAGACTGGGTCTGGAGTGTCCACGATGACAGATGTGCGCGCGCCGGTCGACACGGTACCTGTACCGCGCTTGGTGAAATCGATTGGCAATCGACTCGCGGACCGTCACGGCGTGTACCGCTCACACGAGCCAATACCGGCAATCGACGGCTCTATGCAGGCGGCGCGGCGTGCGCGTACTCGCTAGCGTGTAGCTAGGACGACGGATCAAGCCGGCGGCGGGCTGAAGACGAGCACCGCGTTCAATCCGCCGAAGGCGAATGAGTTCGACATCACATGGGTGACGGATTTGTCGCGCCCGGCGTTCGGCACGTAATCCAGGTCGCACTCGGGGTCGGCCTCATCGAGACCGATGGTCGGCGGCACCCAGTTCTCCTGCAAGGCCTTGATGGAAGCGACGGCCTCGATGGCGCCGCCAGCACCAAGCGGATGGCCATGCATGGACTTCGTTGACGAGATCGCAAGCTTGGACGCGTGGGCGCCGAACACCTGCTTGATCGCATTAGTCTCGTTGCGATCGTTGATGGTCGTCGCGGTGCCATGGGCGTTGACGTAGTCGACGTCGGTGGGCGCGATGCGGGCATCCGCCAGAGCAAGGCGCATGGCTTCGCTCGGTCCGTCGATGTCGGGATTGACCATGTCCTTGCTGTCGGACGTCATGCCGAAGCCGGCCAGCTCGGCCAGCATTTTGGCGCCGCGCCGCCGTGCATGCTCCTCCGATTCAAGCACGAGAACACCCGCGCCCTCGCCGAGAACCGTGCCGTTGCGCTTCTTGGCGAACGGGAAACAGCCCTGCGGGGAAAGCACGTGCATGGCTTGCCAGGCCTTCATCGTACCGTAGTTGATGACGCTCTCGGACGCACCGACAATCGCAACGTCAATCAGGCCGGCACGGATATAGTCGCGCCCCAGTCCGATCGCGTGTGCTGCAGTCGAGCAGGCGCTGCAGGTGGCAAATGTCGGTCCCTTTACGCCGTACTCGATGCCGACATGGGCGGCCGCGGACGAACCTATGATTCGCAGCAGCGTAAGCGGGTGCGTTGCCCGCTTGTTCAAGATGAACAGGTCACGGTAGGCGGCTTCGAATGTCACGAGACCGCCGGCGCCGGACCCTATGATGCACCCGGTTCGCAAGGCATCCTTGAAGGGCGTTTCAAGGCCAGACTGCTTGATGGCTTCGTCGGCCGCGGCGGCAGCAAACCAGGAGTAGCGGTCCGCGTGGGTGATGATCTTGTCCCGCTGGAAGTGTTTCAGGCGGGCCTTGTGATCGAAATCCTTGATCTGCGCCGCGATCAGGATCTTGAGATCTTCTATGGGAAAGCCACCCAAAGGCCCGACGCCCGAACGGCCTTCACGGCACGAGGCCCAGAAGTCGGCAACGGTTGTACCAATGGGCGTCACCACGCCCATGCCAGTAACGACCACGCGCCGTGGCCCGCCAGAAGCTGTCATCTAAGCCTTGTACTCTCGGTCTGCAGCCTGAAGGCGAGACAAGCGCCCTCCCGGCATCCTACGCCTTGGCCGTCGCTGCGCCCGGGGCAGTCATCAGGGCACGAACACGGTCCACCACCGACCCTACCGTCTTGAAATCGGCCGCTTCCTCATTGGCGTTATAGGGTATTTCGATGCCGAAGCTGTCCTCGATGTCGAACACGATCATCGCCAGATCGAGAGACTCAATCTTCAGGTCGGTGAGCGCAGTGCTGAGCCCGATGTCGTCTCGCGGCTCTTTCATGTGCTTCTTGAGAATATCGATGATCTTGGTGGCTACTTCGTCCATCTCACTCTCCCACCGTGCCCGAAACGAGCATCTCTGGGACCCTTTTGGTTAATTATTGTGTCCAATCCGGGCGCCCCCGGACGGCTTTCTGGCGACCACATATACACAAAAGCCGGAATAGTCTAGCCGATGCAAGATGCGGCCAGAACGCCCAAATCCCACTATACCAGACATGGTGAAAGGGGGCCGATCTGGCCAGGTCTCAAAAAACCGTGTTGAATGATTTCTAGCCCATCTGCGGCGCTTTGGCAGACGTGACTGCACGCCCAGCCCCCCGAAGGAGACGCCCACGTGACAGCCGCTACGGAGACCGATGCGCAAGCCCGGTACCCGTGGCTGAAGAGCTATCCGGCGGGCGTACAGTGGGACCAGAGTTTCGTTGCCAGGAGCGTACCCGACATCCTGGCTGCCTCCATTGCACGATATGGGGCCAGAACTTGCACAAATTTCCTAGGAAAAACCCTAACTTACAGCGAGATCGGCAAGCTCGTGGCGCGCACGGCGGCCGGCCTGCAGAAGCTTGGGGTCGGCAAGGGGACTAAAGTCGGGCTCTTCATGCCCAACTGTCCTACGTACATCATCTACTACTACGCGACCCTCAGGGCCGGGGGTACGGTCGTAAATTACAACCCCTTGTATTCTTTTGACGAACTAAGCTTCCAGGTCCGCGACAGCGAAACCGAGCTAATGGTGACGCTGGATCTCAGGGTCCTGTTCGACAAGATAGAACCGCTGATGCAGGCCGGCGCGCTGAAGCGTACCATCGTCGCCTCGTTCGCAGCGCTTTTGCCGCCCGCGAAATCCGTACTTTTCCGGCTCTTCCGCGGCAAGGAACTCGCCGATCTTTCGCGGTCCTCGGTGTCCGACCGCGTTCTCCATGATGCCGATGTGCAGACTGATGCCGGCTCCCTGCGGGCGCCGGCCATCGACCCAAGCCAAGACGTTGCCGTGCTGCAGTACACGGGCGGAACGACCGGCACCCCAAAGGGCGCCATGCTCACGCACGCGAACATCTCCATCAATTGTCAGCAAGGCGCCGCCTGGGCGACGAATCTGGAGAGCGGAAAGGAGCGTGCCCTCGCCGCCTTGCCATTCTTCCATGTGTTCGCCATGACCACCGTCATGAACTTCGCGCTGCAGGAGGGCAGCGAGATCGTTATCATGCCGCGCTTCGTGCTCGACGACGCGATGAAGCTCATCGACAAGGCAAAGCCCACCGTCATGCCTGGCGTGCCGACGATGTTCATCGCGATGCTGAACCATCCCAAACTCAACGGCTTCGATCTCTCCTCGTTGAAGTACTGCGTCTCGGGCGGCGCACCGCTGCCGGTTGACGTCAAGGAAAGGTTTGAGGGTTTGACCGGCTGCAAGATCGTGGAGGGCTATGGCCTGACCGAAACCAGCCCGAGCGTGACCTGCAATCCCGTTGAGGGACCGACCAAGGCAGGCTCCATCGGCCAACCTCTACCCGGCACCATCGTGTCGCTGAGAGACCTGGCAGATCCGTCGAAGGAGGTCGCCCCCGGCGAGAAAGGCGAGATTTGCGTCAAGGGTCCGCAGGTCATGAAGGGGTACTGGAAGCGGCCCGACGAGACTGCGAACCAGTTCGTGGGCGACTATCTGCGAACTGGCGACGTGGCCACGATGGATGCGGACGGCTTCATCTATATCGTCGACCGCATCAAGGACCTCATCATCTGCTCCGGCTATAACGTCTACCCGCGCAACATCGAGGAAGCGATTCACACCCATCCGGCGGTGGAGGAAGTGACCGTCATCGGTATCAAGGATGCCTACAGGGGCGAGGCGCCCAAGGCGTTCATCAAGCTCAAGAGCGGCGAAGCCGCGACCGAAACGGACATCCTCAAGCACCTCGAGAGCAGACTGTCGAAGATTGAAATGCCAAAGGAAATCGAGTTCCGCGCCGAGCTGCCCAAGACCATGATCGGTAAGCTGTCGAAAAAGGAACTCAAAGCTGAAGAGGCTGCACGAGAGAAATCATGACCTCCGTCCTGCAACCGGAGCGCACCAAGCGCGCACCCGCACCGGAAGATGCCAATCGCCTCTTCACGATCGGCGAACTGGCGTCCGAGTTCGGCGTAACGACCCGAACCATCCGGTTCTACGAGTCCAAGGGCCTTATCTCCCCGAACCGGCGCGGCGTGGCCCGCGCCTACTCCCGCCGCGACCGGGCGCGGCTGAAGCTCATCCTTCGCGGCAAGAACCTTGGCTTCTCGCTGGAAGCAATTGCAGCCTACCTGAAGCTGTACGATGCGGATCCGTCGCAGATGGCCCAAACGCAGATGCTGCTGGCGGGCGTCGAGGCTGCGATCGAGGATTTGCAGGCCAAGCGCGCCGACCTCGATCGCACGCTTAGGGAGTTGCGCGAGATCCGCGCCGAGTGCGTCGAGCACCTGTCGAAGAGGGGCCCGCGCGAAGGCGCGTAAAACCTTACGCAGCGGAACGCAGATGCCGAAGCTTTGGGTCCTGTCGGACCTGCATGTCGACGTCAATCAGCGGTATCCCTTGCTCCTGCCCGACCCGCGGCCGGAGCACGACGTGCTGATTGTAGCCGGCGATATCTGTCACGGATTGGTCGCCGGCGTGGACTTCATCGCGGCGCATGAGCTGAACCGCAAACCGGTCGTCTATGTGGCCGGCAACCACGAGTACTACGGCTGCGATTTTCGCGATGAACTAGCGAAAGGCCGCGCCAAGGCGGCGCAAACACCCAACATTCATCTGCTGGATCGCGACGCGGTCGAAATCGGCGGAGCCACGATCCTGGGAGCCACACTGTGGACTGACTACAAATACTTCGGCGCGCGCCAGCAAGCGCGCGCGATGTACGACGCGAGCATGGGGCTCAACGATCACCGGCAAATCCGGATGCACGGGGGCCGTTGGACACCGGAGCACGCCCTGGAGGAGCACGAGGCGACGCGGCGCTGGCTTGATGCGCAGCTCACGCAAAGGCCGAAAGCGTCAATCGTGGTCGTCACCCATCACGCCCCAAGCCGCAACAGCGTCCAGCCACGCTACCGCGATGATCCGGTCACCGCCGCGTTTGCAAGCGAAGCGGACGACCTGGTCGCGCGGGCCGCACTGTGGATCCACGGCCATCTGCATGCGCCAAGCGACTACGTTCAAGACGGCTGCCGCGTTCTTGCAAACCCGCGCGGCTATGTCGGCATCCGCGAGGACCGGGCCTTCAACCCGGGCCTCGTTGTCGAGCTGCCCGGCAGCCTCTAGGCCGCCACCCGCATCTCCGCGGCCTTGGTGCTCTCCAGGATCGCCGCCACGCCCATGCCACCGGCCGTGCAGACGGAGATAAGCCCGCGACCGCCATGCTCGGAAAGCAGCTTGGCGAGGTTGGCCACGATGCGTGCTCCCGTTGCCGCGAATGGATGTCCGAAGGCGAGGCTGGATCCCCTCACATTGAGCTTGGCGCGGTCGATCGAGCCCATCGCCTCGTCGCGACCAAGGAACTGCTTGCAATATACCGGGTCCTCAAGCGCTTTCAGCGTCGCCAGCACCTGCGCGGCAAAGGCCTCGTGGATCTCGTAGAAGTCGAAATCCTGCAGCTTCAGGCCGGCGCGGTCGAGCATGCGGGAGATGGCAATCGTCGGTGCCATCAGCAGGCCCTCGCCCTCGATGAAATTGTTGGCCGATGTCTGTGAGTAGGTCAGGTAGGCCTGCACGGGCAATCCATGCTTCGTCGCCCACTCCTCCGACGCAAGAAGAACGCAAGCCGCCCCATCGGTCAGCGGCGTGGAATTGGCCGCCGACAGTGTGCCGCGCTCCGACCTCTCGAACGCATTCTTGAGCGTGGCCATCTTGTCGAGGCTAATGTCCTCACGCAGGTTGTTGTCACGGAAGACGCCGGCGAACGGTACGATGAGATCATCCATGTAGCCGGAACGGTAGGCTTCAGCCGCCTTCTTGTGGCTCTCGAAGGCGAGTTGGTCCTGTTCGGCACGCGTGATCTTCCACTCCTGTGCCATCAACTCGGCATGCTGGCCCATGGAGAGGCCCGTGCGCGGCTCACTCACGGATGGCGGCTGCGGGGCTAACTCGGACGGCGAGAAGCCCTTGAAGGCCCTCAGCCTGTCCATCGTTGACCTTGCCTGCTGCGCCTGCACCAAACGATGCGCGAACTTCTCCTTGAACACGATCGGCGCGTCCGACGTCGTGTCGGAGCCCATGGCGATGCCGCTCTCTATCTGTCCGGTTGCTATCTTGGCCGCAATCCCCATGGCTGCCTGCAGGCTGGTGCCGCACGCCTGCTGCATGGTGATGCCGGGCGTGGTCGGCGCGAGCTTGGTGCCAAGCACGGCCTCGCGCGCGAGGTTCCAGTCGCGCGAGTGCGTGACAACGGCCCCGCCGACGGCCTCATCGATGTGCACGCCGGCGAGCCTGTACTTGTCGACCAGGCCGTTCAGCACCGCCGTCAGCATGGCGAGGTTGGACTGGTCGGCATAAAGCGTGTTGGAGCGGCAGAAGGGTATGCGCGTGCCGCCAAGCACTGCGACCCGCCTGAGTGTCTGATCCATGTATGTCTCCAAATCCCGATCCGGGAATTATTCTGCAGCCGGCCGGCGCAACACCTCGACGTTCGGATTGCTCTCGAGCTGCCGGCGCTCGTTGGCAAGGAAGTGCAGCGGGCCGCCGCGGAAGGGTGCGAAGCCGGTTCCGAAGATCACGCCGGCATCGACGAGGTCCGCGCTCTCGACGATGCGCTCGTCGCGCACGCGCTCGCATTCGCGGATGAGCGGGTCGACGAGTTCGCGACCGAGCCGCTCCAGTTCCGCCTTGTCCCAAGGCGTATCAGGTTTGCCCTTCTGCGGCTTGCCGTCCTTCCAGACGTAGAAGCCTTCGCCGGATTTCTTGCCGAGCTTGCCGGCGGCGACCATCTGATCGAGCTTCGAACCGCCTGGAGGCGCAATTTTGAGGACGTTGCCGACGCTGGCACAGACGTCGAGGCCCACTGTGTCCGCAAGTTCCACCGGCCCCATCGGCATGCCGAAGGTGCGCGCGGCCTCGTCGATCTTCTCCTTGGATTCGCCGCGCTCCACGCGCTGCAGGGCGGCCAGCATATAGGGGCCGAGCACGCGGTTGACGACAAACCCCGGACTGCTCTTCACGATCAGCGGGAACTTGTCGATGGCCGTGACGAAGGCACAGGCCTTCTGCACCTCTTCCTCGCGGCTGCCGACACCGCGGATCACCTCGACCAGCGGCATCTGTGCAACCGGATTGAAGAAATGGATGCCAACGAGGCGCCCGGGATCTGCCAGCGGCTGCGCGATATCCTCGATCATGATCGAGGATGTATTGGTGGCAAGCACAGCGCCCGGCTTCAGCTTGCCTTCAAGCGACTTGAACAGGTTCTGCTTCACCTCCAGGCGCTCAACGATAGCCTCGATCACCACGTCGGCCCGGTGAATGTTGGCGCCGGCCTGATCCGCGATCAGGCGCGCGAGCGCGGCGTCACGCAGCGCCTTGGTCTTGAACTTGCGCGCAAACAGCTTCTTCTGCGCCGCAATACCTTTAGCGATCTGCTCGGCGTTGAGGTCCTGCAGTGACACCTCCATGCCCGAGGCCACGCACCACCCTGCAATGTCGGCCCCCATCACGCCAGCGCCGATCACGTGCACGCGCAACGGTTTGAACGGTAGGTCCCTCGGCGCCTGCGCCTTCAGCATCTCCATGAGCTTGAAGACGCGACGCAGGTTGCGCGAGGTCTCGCTCACCATCAGCGGCGCAAACGCGCGCGTCTCGGCGAGCTTCATGCCATCGAGATTGGCCGCGTGCGTCTCGAACAGGTCGATCAGTCGGAACGGGGCCGGATAGTGCTCCTCGCGCACCTTCTTGGCCGTCTCCGTGCGCAGCTTGTTGGAAAACAGACCGCGCACCGGCCACTGGCGCACCAGATCTTTCCAGAACGCCGTTGGCTTCGATTTGCGCTTGCGCTCGACCGCGGCGCGGGCCGCCCAGGCCAGCTTGGCACGGCTCGGCACCAGCTCATCGACGAGCCCCATGCCGCGTGCGGCGGTGGCGCGGACCATAGAGCCCGCAAGCATCATCGGCATCGCCGCGAGCGCGCCGGCCTGGCGGATCGAACGCGCCGTGCCGTTGAAGCCGGGGAAGATGCCCAGCTTTACCTCGGGGAACCCGAAGCGCGTGCCGTCGTCACGGGTGGCGATACGCCAATGACAGGCGAGCGCCAGCTCAAGGCCGCCCCCGAGGCAGAAGCCATGGACAGCACACACGACCGGTACCGGCATGCGCTCGATGCGGTCGAGGTAGGCGTTCACCAGCGTCACGCTGTCCGCCACCTCGCGCTCGCTCTTGAGCTGTTCGAACTCGCGCACGTCGGCGCCGACGATGAAGCCCTTCTCCTTGCCGGAAATGAATACAAGGCCGCGGATGGACTTGTCCCTTGCGCCCTGCTCGACACGCTCGACGATTGCGCCAAGCTCCTCGAGCGCACGGCGCCCGAGCGAGTTCTGGCTTTCGCCCTCGCGGTCGAACACCGCCCAGGCGATTCCTTGCCGATCGACGGAGAAGCGCCAGTCGCGCAACGCGTTCACATCCACCATGTCACGCACCTCTACTCAGCCGCACTTTGCATGGCCCGCGCATTGTGGCCCGCCGTCATGTAGTGAGGACGCACCTCCGCCGGGTCGAAGTGATCGACGGCGATCACGCGGGCAGTGAGGTCTTCAACCTCGTGCAACAGCCGCGCCTCGTCCTCGGTAATCGCTCCCACCTTGGCAGCATCGGCAATCCAGTCGGTTCCGTGCACCCGCCGTACCTGCCCCGAGCGCACGGCGCGGTCGAGCTTCCTTTCGGCCACCTCGGCCGCAATCACCTTGGCGAACGTGACTTCCAGAAGCCCGGTCGGATCCCTGGCATCCTGGGAGACGTAGATGAACCGCGTCAGGCGATCCCGCACGTCGCCCGGCGTCAGCACCAGCTCCACGCACTTGTGCCCCAGCCAGTCCGGCGCGGGCTTGTAGTGGAGGCCGAGCGGATAGACGACGGCACGCATCAGCCACCGCACCGGCGTCGACGGGAAGTTGTCGATCGACCCACGCAGGGCTTCCTGGAAGCGAAAGAGGCCGTTGCGGGCGCATAGCTCGACGATCAGGCGATCGTTGGCAGGCTTGCCGTCGTCCTCGTAACGCTTGAGCACGCAAGAAAGCAGGTAGAGCTCGGACAGGGCGTCGGCAAGTCGGCCGGTCAGCTTCTGCTTGGTCTTGAGACCGCCGCCCAATACCGCCACCGTCAGGTCCGCAACGAAGGCAAAGTTGCGCGAGGATCGCCAGAGCTGGCGATACCATTCGGCTGTTCCGTACGCCTGCTCGGGGACATGGCCGAAATAGCCGAAGGTCAGATTGTGGAACAGGGCACCGAAAGTGTTCGACAACGCAAACGACACGTGCGCACCGAACGCGCGATCGAACGCGACGAGCCCGCGCTCTTCATCAACGTCCTGACAGGCCTGGATCTCCCGATAAAGGTAGGGATGCGAGCGCAGGGCACCTTGCGCGAAGGTGATCAGCGAGCGGGTCAGAATATTGGCGCCTTCGACGGTGATCGCCACCGGCATGGCCTGGTAGGCCGACTGCAGATAGTTGGAGGGACCGTCACAAATCGCCTTGCCGCCATGCAAGTCCATGGCGTCGTTGACCGAGCGGCGCATGCGCTCGGTAGACTGATACTTCATGATGGCAGAGATCACGGACGGCTTTTCGCCTCTGCTCACCATCGAGGCTGTAACACCGCGCGCGGCCTCGTTAACGTAAGCGTTCTCGACCATGCGCGCGAGCGGCTCCTCGAGACCCTCCATCTTGCCGATGGGAAAATCGAACTGCTTGCGGATGCGCGCGTAGGCACTCGTGTTGCGCAGGACGGACTTGGCGCCAGCGGCGGACGACGACGGCAGCGAGATCGAGCGGCCTGCGGCCAGACACTCCATCAGCATCCGCCAGCCCTGACCGACCATCTTCTCACCGCCAATCACCCAGTCCATGGGGATGAATACGTCCTTCCCCCAAATCGGCCCGTTAGGGAATGCAGAGCCACTGGGAAGATGACGTCGGCCGATTTCGACACCCGGGTGATCCGCGGGGATGAGCGCAAGCGTAATGCCGATATCCTCGCCGCGGCCGAGCAGGTTCTCCTTGTCGACGAGCCGCACCGCCAGACCGATGAGCGTGGCATTGGGCGCAAGTGTGATGTAGCGCTTGTCCCAGGACGCACGAAAGCCGAAGACCTCCTGGCCCTCATACCGCGCTTTGGTGACATAGCCGACGTCACGCATCGTGGCTGCATCCGACCCAGACGTGGGGCCGGTAAGGCCGAAGCACGGCACCTCGAGCCCCTGCGCAAGGCGCGGAAGGTAGTACTCCTTCTGCTCATCCGTTCCGTATTTCTCGATCAACTCGCCGGGTCCGAGCGAATTGGGCACCATAACAAGCGTGCACACATCCGGCGAACGCGAGGCAATACGGCCAAGGATGATGGACTGCGCCTGCGGCGAGAAGCCGAGACCGCCATGCTCTTTCGATATGAGCATGCCGAGGAAGCCGCTCTTCTTCACGAACTCCCAGACCTCTGCGGGAATCTCCTTGTTGTTGTGCCGGATGGTCCAATCGTTGACCATGCGGCAGAGCTCGTTCGTGGGACCGTCGAGGAATGCCTTCTCCTCGGCCGTCAACGTGATCGGCGGCACGGACCTGAGCTTGGTCCAATCCGGCCGCCCCGAAAAAAGCTCCGCATCGAACCCGATGGTACCGGCATCCAGCGCAGCCTGTTCGGTCGCCGAAACCTTCGGCAGAATTCCTTTGATCACTTTGAAGATCGGTTGCACGAGCATTGCGCGGCGTAGGCCGGGCACGCACAGCACAAACAAGGCTGCCACCAGCAGCCAGCCAAGGATTCCCAGCAAGCCTGGCCGCACCGGACCAACGTCTCCGTGCAACAACCCTGTCTGCGAAACCAGCAAGGCGGCCGCCAGCGCTGCAGCCCAGACCCAAAGGGGCGCCCTTCGCATTGCGAGTACGAAGACACCGACGATGCAAACCAGAAAAAGAACCAGCTCCGCCATCACAACCGTCTCCCGCGGGTGAAAACGCCTACCGCATACAGCTTGTTCAACGACTTGGATGTAATCACAGTTGACGTTAACGTCAACTTGACGTCTCCGGTGCTCCTAGGATGCGTCCTTGCCGGCCAAGGCGGGCCTCGCTATTTCGGTCGCATTCTCAGTATAGCCAAACGCCTCTGGCGGCGGAAAGGATTCGGACCATATCGACGACGGAAGATCGGTGGATTCTGGCCGGGCGCACGGCCCTCGCCTCTATCTGTCTGCTGCTTGGCGGCCTTGCCCTCGCCCGTGCGGATGATCCGAGGCAAATCGCCTACGGCAAGCATCTCTCACAGGAATGCACCGGCTGCCACCGCCTCGACGGTGCTGCAGACGGTATTCCCTCAATTGTCGGCTGGCCCGCAGATACGCTCGCCGCGACGCTCAAGTTCTACCAGAGCGGCGCACGCAACAACCCCGTTATGGTGTCTGTCGCAACTTCCTTGGACGAAAAGCAGATTGACGCTCTTGCCGCTTACTTTGCGTCTCTGCCCAAGCCGAGCTCCAAAGGGAAGAAGTAGCACGACGGCGGCCAGGTGAGGGCGGTGGTTGCCGCCTCCCACCTGGCGCCGGTTCAGCCCTTCTTGCCCGCTGCTGCCGGGCGCGTCTTGGCAAACATCTCGTCGGTGATGCTGTTGTACCAGGCGATGCTCTCCTGGTAGTTCTGCTTGCGCACGTCCGCGGACTCGCCCCTTTGCGAGACGAAAGACCCGGAGGGATCCAGCTTGCTGCCCTTCGGCGTATAGTTCGCACCAACTTTCACATTGTCGTCGGGCGCAAGCAGCGACCAGCAGGTGTTGCGATAGCGGGGCTCGAACTTGTCCTTTTTTGCCAGGGCGGCCGCAATATCCGCCGCCACAACCTTGGCCTGGCTGTTGGCAGAAAAAGCCGACTTCGGCATCTCTGCGGCAATGGCCGCGTCGCCCAGTACGTAGATATCCGGCACCTTTGGCGACGAGAAATTTTCCGCGTTCACGGGGCACCAGTCGCCGTCGTTGATACCGGCTTTCGCAGCAATCTCGCCAGCGCGTTGCTGCGGAATGATGTTGGCGACGTCGGCGCGCACGCGCTTGCCGGCCTTGGTGACGATCTCCTTCGTCTTCGGGTTCACGCTCACCACCGAGAAATCGTCGAGCTCGGTCGAGAGGTTAAGCTCGATGATGTTCTTGTAGTATCGGTCAAACGCCTCAGTAAAGACGGGTTGCTTGGAGAACGCCCGCTTGGGGTCGAAAATAACGAGCTTCGACTTGGGCTTTCGCGTCTTCAGGTAGTGCGCGATCATGCACGCCCGCTCGTAGGGGCCGGGCGGGCAACGGAACGGGTTGTTGGGCATCACCATCGCCACTGTACCGCCGTCGCGCATGGCCTGCAGCTGCTGCTTCAGCAGGCGCTTCTGCGCGGCATCGGTGTTGTAGGCGTGCGGCATGATGCGCGCCACGTCTCGCGAGTAGCCCTGAATCGAGTCGTACTTGATGTCGATGCCCGGCGAGAGAACCAGCCTGTCGTAAGAATACGTACGGCCGCCGCGGGTCCTGACCGTTTTGGCCTTGGGGTCCACGGCGTTGGCAAAGTCGTGCACAACCCTGATGCCGAGCCGGCGCAGCCCGGCATAACCGTGGCTCAACGATTCAAGCGAGCGAAAGCCGCCCAGATACAGGTTGGAAAAGAAGGAAGAGCTGTAAGTCGCGTTCGCTTCGATCAGCGTGACATCAAGGTTGGGCGCCGCAGTCTTCACGAAGTGAGCGACCGTCGCGCCACCCGCGCCACCGCCCACGATCACGACCTTCGCCGCGCCTTGAGCGATCGCAAACGGGGCCAGCATGGGCACAACCACGGCGCTCGCGCCGGTACCCGCTGCAAGCTTTCCGAACGACCTTCTCGACAGCTTGGACATCCCTGAACCTCCCGATCTTGTCCGCTGGACGCATCTCATCCCACAATGGTCCAGCGACTATTACAGCAACTGCATAGCTGCAGCCAGAATTCATCACGCCCCGCGGCTCGCGACCAATGACGGGATTTTGCATTGATTGGGCGTCAGACGTTATGATACCGCCAGCCGTGCTAGAAAAATTCGTCTCTACGCACCACCTGTATTAGTACGAGCCAGTCGTTCATGGGCAACACAATGGTGAATTCCGGGTCATCGCTTGACCGGCGAACTTTTGTTCTAGGAGGCTGCGCGGTTGCGGCGCTGCTGCCATTTTTGAGCCGCGATGCTGCAGCGCAGGCTGCCACCCAGCCCTGGGAAGATGCGATCAAAAAGATCATCGGTGACAACAAGCCGACCGAGAGCCGGCTGACCTTCGAGCTGCCGGAGATTGCCGAGAACGGCAATACGGTGCCTTTCACTGTCACTGTCGAAAGCCCGATGTCGGATCAGGACCACGTGAAGGCGATCCACTTGATATCTACGGGGAACCCTCAGCCTGGAATCGCGACTTTTCGCTTCACACCGACATCTGGACGCGCATCCGCCTCCAGCAGGATGCGGCTCGCGAAGACGCAGGACGTGATCGGCGTGGCCGAACTGAGCGACGGCAAATTCCTGATGGCCAAGCGCTCGGTGAAAGTGACGATCGGCGGATGCGGCGGCTAGAGAGGCAAGAGCAAACCCATGTCGAGACCGCGCGTAAGACTTCCCGAGCGAGCCAAGGTCGGCGAGATCATCGAGGTGAAGACCCTCATCTCGCATGTCATGGAGACGGGCCAGCGCAGGGAGGGGGACAAGGCGATACCCCGCTTCATCATCAATACCTTCACCGCATCCTACGCGGGCACCGAGGTATTCAAGGCTGAACTGCAACCCGGCATTTCCGCCAATCCCTACATTGCGTTCTTCATCAAGGTCCCCGGCCCAGGCGAGTTCGAGTTCACCTGGATCGACGACAACGGGGCACGCGTCGTCGAGAAGCAGAAGCTCAACGTGGCCTGAGCGTTGCCGGCTTGAGGCCTCCCGCGGGTGGCGATAATCTGCTCTATCTGAAGTACTTGGGGAGTGAGAGCAGGTGTCGGACGAACCCGTGTGCGCCCAGAAGGGTCCTTACCAGATCGCCCTTGAAGCCGGGCGCCCCTATTTTTGGTGCACCTGTGGCCGCTCCGCGCGGCAGCCCCTATGTGACGGATCGCACAAGACCACGTCCTTCGAGCCGCACCGCTTCGTCGTAGAGCAATCCGGAACCTTCAATTTGTGCGGCTGCAAGAGCACGGATGATCGCCCGTTCTGTGACGGTACCCACAATATGCTCTGACGACCGGGAGCTAGGCTGCTTCCGGCTGATCGGGTGCACAACCGCAATCCAACGCCGGCGGCAGTCGATCGCCCTGGAACGGCTTGCCTTGCTGCGCTTCCAATTCCTCACGCATCGCCGAGAAATCGAATCCGGCCTTATTGAGTGTGCTCAGGACGCATCCCGAAGGCTGACGCCGCGCTGCTGCAGCGGCCCACGCTACCGCGGTCCGCAAACCAGAAGCGCAATGCCCGAGAACAGGCCCCTCCAGTTCGTTGAGCGCCTGGATCATCCCGCCCACGACACGCTCGCTGAAGACATCGTGCTTCGTCGTGGGAATGTGACGGAAACTCAATCCAGCGTCCGCGGCAAGCTGCGCTTCCTCGGTGCTTAGAAGCGGCGCGCCGACCTCTCCATCGGGCAGGTTGGAGATGATGGTCTTGAACCCGGCGGCGGCGGCTGTCCGGATATCCTCGGGTCTCAATGCGCCGGTCACGGCAAACTGGGGCGTGATCTGCTTGATTTTGTTCATGATCCTTCCCTGACCGACGGCGGATGACTCTAGATTGGGGCTATCATGAGAAATTGGAAGTGGCCGTTCGGGGATTGACGGAATAATCATCTACGCGTACGCAGCCATTCCTTAGGTGTGGAGAAAATTGTTTCTCCGCACCGGCCAATATGCGCGCCTCGGAGTGGCTGCCATGACGCTCGACGAAATGGACATCAAGATTCTCAGGATCCTGCAGGAGGACTGCACGCTTGCCGTTGCCGACATCGGCAAGGCCGTGGGCCTGTCCACCACGCCCTGCTGGCGGCGAATACAGAAGCTCGAGGAGGCCGGTGTCATCAAGCGCCGCGTCGCGGTACTCGACGCTCAAAGCGTCAATGCCGGCGTGACGGTATTCGTTTCTATCAAAACCGATCAGCATTCGCTGGCGTGGCTCGAGAAATTCCATTCCGCCGTGATCGACTTCCCTGAGATCATCGAGTTCTACCGCATGAGCGGTGACGTCGACTATTTGCTGCGCGTTGTCGTACCCGACATCGCCTCCTACGACACGTTCTACAAGAAGCTCATTGCCCGCGTCGACATCTCCAAGGTGTCGTCTGCCTTTGCGATGGAGCAGATCAAATATACGACAGCGCTGCCGCTCGATTTCGCACTTAGAGGACACGAGCCCCGGCAGCTTGCCAAGCAAGCCGTGAGGGCGAAATGACGATCGCAGGCGATGCCGGCTATGTGTCGACGCTTGAAGAGATCAAGAGCTTCACCGGCCTGGAGTTCCTGCAGCGTATCGTGGACGGGACGATCGGACAGCCACCGATCACGAAAACTCTGGGCTTCAAGCTGTCGGAAGTCGCGCCCGGCTTCGCCCTCTTCACGATGACACCCGGCTACGAGCACTACAATCCGATTGGCAGCGTGCACGGCGGCGTCGCCTCGACGCTGCTCGACTCCTGTATGAGCTGCTCCGTTCAGACCAACCTGGACAAGGGTCTCGGCTACATCACACTCGAGCTCAAGGTGAACCTAGTCCGCGCCATCACGGACGCGACCGGCCCTGTCAGAGCCGAGGGCCGGTCGCTTTATGTCGGGAGGCGATCCGCGACAGCAGAGGGGAGGATCATCGATGGGAAAGGTACCCTCCTCGCCCACGGCACCACGACGTGCCTGATCTTTCCCCTCTAAGCCCGACTAGTCCGCACCGCGCGCTCTATCGACGCTCCACGGGCCGCCGCCGGCCGCCGCGAGATACAGAAACACGAACGAATAGAGCGCTGCCAGTTCACCACCGTTAAGGATGGGGAAGAAGTTGCGGCCGGCATGGGAGTAGAAATATGCGACGGCGCACATACCCGACAGGATAAAAGCAGAGAGGCGGGTGAACAGGCCGATCACGAGAAGCGCACCGAATACAAGCTCTATGACACCCGCCGCACCGCTCATGGTCATCGGCGAGGCGTTGTTCATCGCTCCGACCGGTATGTTCAGATATTTGATCGTCCCGTGCTGCAGAACGAGCAGACCCGACATGATCCGCAGTACGCTCAAGAGCTGCGCCGCATAAGGGCGTAGGAAATCCATGGTGTCTCCGTTTGTGATTCCGACAAGCAAACGCGGCAACAAGCTGTGTCGGTACGCAGAGGTCGATTCACAAAGAAACACAATGAGTTGATCAGGGTCCACACATTCCGTTTGCTGCGCGCACGACAATTGCAGCCGCCGCAATCGCCCAGCGTTTGAAAGGCCGGAGTTTGCTGCTCAGTGATTGTCGCGCGGCACGCCCTTGGTCGCGACAATCTTTTGGTACTTCACCGCCGGCTTCAGCACCATGCCGTGCGAGAGCTCATCGACCAGCCCGCGCTGAATCTCCTGCCACGGCGTCTGGTGATCTGGATACTTGTAGCCGCCGTGACCTTGCAGCGTGGCGCGGCGTTTGTCGTACTCCTCCTTGGAGATGAGGATGTCCGCCGTGCGCTTGTTGAGGTCAATGCGAACGCGATCACCTGTCTTCAAGATAGCAAGACCGCCGCCAGTGGCGGCTTCTGGCGATGCATTGAGTATGGAGGGCGAGCCCGAGGTTCCGGACTGACGCCCATCGCCAATGCAGGGCAGCGAACTGACGCCCTTCTTGATGAGATAGCTGGGCGGTCGCATGTTCACAACCTCGGCCGCCCCTGGATAGCCGACCGGGCCGGTGCCGCGCATGAACAGCAGGCAGTGCGCGTCGATCTTCAGTGAGGGATCGTCAATGCGCTTGTGGTAGTCCTCCGGCCCGTCGAACACAATGGCGCGGCCTTCGAACGCGTTGGGATCCTTCGGATTCTCCAGGTAGCGCTTTCGGAACTCATCGGAGATCACGCCCGTCTTCATAATGGCGCTGTCGAACAGGTTGCCCTTGAGGTTGAGAAAGCCGGCCTTGTCCTTCATCGGTTTCTTGTAGGGCCGGATCACATCATGATCGAGCACCGGGCGATCGGCACAATTCTCGCCGATGGTCTTGCCATTCACCGTCAGCGCGCTCTCGTGGATTTTCCTGGCTTTCAACAGCTCGTTGACGACGGCAGGCACGCCGCCCGCGCGATGATATTCCTCACCGAGGTAGCGGCCGGCCGGCTGCATGTCGACCAGCAGCGGGATGGCGTAACCGATCTTCTCCCAATCGTCGTTGTCGAGCGTTACGCCGATGTGGCGGGCGATGGCGTTGAAATGGATCGGCGCATTGGTGGAACCGCCGATGGCCGAGTTGACCACGATCACGTTCTCGAACGCCTCGCGCGTCATGATCTTGGAGGGGCGCAAATCTTCCCACACCATGTCGACGATGCGCTTGCCCGTCTCGTAAGCGTGCTGGGCGCGCTCCTTGTGCGGGGCAGGCGGAGCCGCGCACCCTGGCAGCGACATGCCGAGCGCCTCGGCGAGCGAGTTCATGGTGGAGGCCGTGCCCATGGTGTTGCAGTGGCCGGGCGACGGCGCTGAGGAAGCCACCAACTCCACGAACTGGTTGTAGTCGATCTCGCCCGCCGCATGCATCTGCCGCGCCTTCCAGACGATGGTGCCGGAGCCGGTGCGCTCGCCGCGGAACCAGCCGTTGAGCATCGGTCCGCCCGAGAGCACGATGGCAGGGATATCCACGGTCGCGGCAGCCATCAGCTGGGACGGCGTAGTCTTGTCGCACCCGGTGGTGAGGACGACACCATCGATCGGATAGCCGTACAAAATCTCAACGAGGCCAAGATAGGCGAGGTTGCGGTCAAGGGACGGCGAAGGACGCTTGCCCGTTTCCTGGATGGGATGGACCGGAAACTCGAAAGCCACGCCGCCGGCCTCACGGATGCCCTCGCGCACGCGCTGCGCCAGCACGAGGTGATGCCGGTTGCAGGGCGAGAGGTCGGAACCCGACTGCGCGATGCCGATGATCGGCTTGCCGGACGAAAGCTCCTCGCGGGTCAGCCCGTAGTTCATGTACCGCTCGAGATAGATGGCGGTCATGTCCGGGTTCGCCGGATTGTCGAACCACTGGCGCGAGCGCAGCTTCTTGATCTGGGCGGGCGTGGGCTTGCGGGGCATGGGCGCTTCCTGATGGTCGTGTGTGCTTTGGCCCGTGAGAACAGGCCGCCGCAGTCTAGCGACTTCAGGCAAGCTGAGAAGCGCCGAAAGCAGCAAGGCGCGCGCTACTGCTTTGCGTTGGACGCCTTGCCGGCCAGCACCTCAACAGCCCTTTCAAGCACCGGATCCGCCCCCTGGGAATACGGGAGGGGCCTTGGCACCTCGATGTCGGGTGCAACGCCCGGACCCTCGAGCACGTCCCCGTCCACGTCCAAACCCGAGACGGCAACGTACAGCAAGTTGCCGCCCGGCATGGCGAACGCCCGCGCGGCGCTGACCGCGCCCGCAGTACGGGTGCCGATTAGTGGCCCCTGGCGCTCGCGCTTGTAGGCGTGGACAAACAGCTCGCCCGTACTTCGGGTGTGGTGGTCGATGAGCACAGCGGTCCGGCCCCGCACGGCGGTGCTGCGGCGCGTCCTGTTGCGAGACTCGATCAAAGGTCCCCGCGGATCGATGAGGTCGAGATAGCGTGTTGCCGTTGTCGCGGTACCGCCGATCTTGCCACGCATGTCGATGATCAGTCCGTCCAGCGGCTGGCTCTCGTCCTTGTCGCGATTTCCCCGCCTGGAGCGTTCGACGGATACATTGACGCCAAGCCTGGTAAGCGCGTGCTGCAAGGCGTTGCCAGATTCATCTCCAACCGAATCCCAAACGTGGACATAACCGATGCGGCGGCCATCGCGCTCGATCGTACGTGCGCTGGCGCGGGTTGCTTCGCGAAAGGCATGCAGCGGGGCAATCGCCATGACTTTGATTGGAATGATCTCGGTGGGGCCGTCGCGAGCACGCCGGATCGTCACGCGCACCTCGTGACCGACCTTGCCGCGGAAAGAACGGATCTGGTGATGCGGCGTATCATCCACGGCAACAAGCTCGTCGCCGACTTTCAGGCCGGCCCGCGCGGCCGGGGAACCCTCAAGCAGAAGGTCGACAAAATCGCGGCCCTCCATCCGCACCGCAAAGTGACCGATACCGGCATAGGTGACATTGGCACCCCAGAAGCGGTCGTCGAAGTCCTTTGGCGGCATGCCGGCGCCGCCGAACACCGAGAGCAGAACGTAGTAGTCTACATCATCGGGCGTCAGAAACCCGGTGTGGGACATATTCAGCTTGCCGAGCAGGGCATTGATCCGCTGTGCGGCCGTCTGCAGGTCCGGCGCATCCACGACCTGTTGGCGAGCCTCGGCGACGAGCTTCGGCCAGTTGACCGCTTCGAGACGCTGCTTGTCCCAGAAGTTCTTACCGATCGTATCGGACACCTCATTGAGCAGGCGACCGAAGTTTTGCCTTTCTGCCGCTTCGGCCGGAACCCGCGCCGCGTCCTGCGCAGCCGCAGGAGAGAGAGCAATGAGGACGGCCAGAATTGCGCTGCCTAGGACGCGCGCCAATGGCCCTGCTGGTTCAGTTTGCATGCGTGAATTGAAGCAGGCCGCACCGGCCGTGCCAGTTACGGCTTCGTAAGCTGAGCCAACGATTGCGTGATCAGCCGGCGATCAGTCCGCCATCAACCAGCACCTCGGAACCTGTCGTAAAAGAGGAGGCGGGCGAGAGCAGCCAAACCACGGTGCTGGCAACTTCCTCCGGCCGGCCAAGGCGCCCGATTGGAATTTGCGCCTGCAGTTTCGCCATCGCCTTGGCCGGATCAGGACGGCTGTTCGCCATCGCGTCGACCATGTCCCCTGCGATGAACGCAGGGTGCACGGAGTTGCATCGCACAGGCGGCCGCTTGCGCGCGCCCGACAGCGCGACAGATTTGCTGAGCAGGCGAACGGCACCCTTCGACGCATTGTAAGCGGCGAGGTTGGCACCGCCGACGATACCGGACGCCGACGAGATGTTGACAATGGACGGTGCCTTGGATTTAGCGAGAAGCGGCATCGCATACTTGCAGCCAAGGAACACGCCGTCAGCGTTGATCGCCATGACCCGGCGCCACTCCGCGAAACTGGTCTGCTCAACGTCGCCGGGCGTGCCGACGCCAGCATTGTTGACAAGCCCGTCGAGCCGGCCGTGTGATCTCTCGATCGCCGCCATCGCGGATCGCCAATCCTCCTCCTTGGTCACATCCAGGGCAAGATCGACCTTACCACGTGCGGCGAGATCGCTGCGGACTGCTGTTCCCCCGGCTGCCTCGATGGCCGCACACATTGCATTGCCCAGCGTGCCCGAGGCACCGGTGACGAGAACGATGTGACCTTCGAGTTCTGCACTCATCGGCGCTTCCTCTGTCGTCTGAGGCCCCAAGAACGGCCCATGCTGAAGGTGGCATAGTACATGAGCAGGCTCATGAGCCCACTCAATGCCAAAATCTGGACAAAGCCGCTGACACCGCCTCCGCCGGACAGAACACCTTGGTAAGACACGGCCTGCAAGGCGAGGGTGGCCGCCGCAAGGGCGGCCGGCACCCACCAGCCCGTGAGCTTGTAGCCGAAGTAGGCTGACACTACGGCTCCCATGACGATCAGCATGTCGGGGAGGCCCTCAGATGTCCTTGAAGTCGCCGTGGCGCCCTTTGCCTTCGGAAAAGCGCGTCGCGCCGCGAATGCCTTCCGCCTTGACGATGTGAGCGCTGGTCTCCCACTCGCTCTCGAGCCCGGCGCGCACAGGCTTGCCCCACGCCCGATAGGCAGAAAGACGGTCCGACCGCATGCACTCCTGCGGGAAGCGGGCAATCTCCTGCGCCATCGCCTCCGCGGCTTCGCGCGCCTTGCCGTGCGGCACGACCTTCTCGCACAGGCCGATGCGGTAGGCCTCCTCGGCCGGGACCTTGCGCCCGGTCATGATGATCTCCAACGCCTTGCCCATGCCGACGAGCCGTGGGAGGCGCACCGTGCCGCCGTCGATCAGGGGCACGCCCCAGCGTCGGCAGTAGACACCGAAATAGGCACTCTCGGCCATCACGCGCACGTCGCTCCACATGGCGAGTTCCATGCCGCCGGCGACGGCCGGACCTTCGACGGCGGCGATGACCGGCTTGGACAATTCCAGCCGCGAAGGGCCGAGCGGACCACGCGGCGCCTTTCCGCCACCTTTCGGAAAGTCGATGTTGCCGACCGGATTGTCCTGATCGAGGCTGGAGACGGACTTGAGGTCCCAGCCAGCGCAGAAGGCGCCGCCTTCTCCCCAGAACACGGCAACGTTGGCTGACGTGTCCGCGTCGAACTGCTCGAAAGCGGCGACGAGATCATCGGCACTCTTCGGGTCCATGGCGTTGCGGGCTTCCGGCCGGCTATGGATGACGGTCCAGACAGACCCCGATTTCTCGATGCGAACAGCCATGTCTCCTCCTGGAAGCTGGTGTGCCGAACAGGTACTGTGCCTGTCGCTTGTGCCGATGGTATGCGAAGACACTAGCAAATGATGGCCGCTGTCGCACGCCGCGACCAACGAGAAGTCTTCATCCGAGCCTTGAGCGGGAGGAAAACATGGCCGGGCTGGCTGGCGCGATGGCGCCGGAGAGGACGTTGCCGGAAGACGGCACACGGGGAGCGCTTGCCGGCCGGGTCTGGCTGCCGGAGGTGGCGGGGCCTGCTGTGGTCGCCGTGCGTGCCGACGGGCTCTACGACATCTCGCGCACCACCCCGACCATGCGCGATCTGTGCGAGGCGGACGACCCGGCGGCGCTCATTCGCACGGCAGAGGGAACGCGCGTCGGAACGCTCGCGGAGATTCTGGCCAATACACCCGAACAGGACCGCAATGCGCGAAAGCCGTGGCTACTGGCGCCGATCGACCTGCAGGCGGTCAAGGCCGCCGGCGTGACGTTTCCCCTCTCCATGCTCGAGCGCGTCATCGAAGAGCAGGCGCGCGGCGCACCGGAGAAGGCTGACGCAATTCGCAAAACCGTCCAAGCCAGCCTCGGCGGCGATATCCGCACACTGGTCCCGGGCAGCACGCAGGCCGCGGAACTGAAGCGCGTGCTGATCGAGCAGGGTGCCTGGTCGCAATACCTGGAGGTCGGCATCGGGCCGGATGCGGAGATATTCACCAAGGCGCAGCCCATGTCGGCCGTGGGGCACGGCATGGAGGCGGGCCTGCATCCGATCTCCACGTGGAACAATCCGGAGCCGGAGGTGGTGCTGGCGGTCAATTCGCGGGGGATAATCGTCGGTGCCACCCTTGGCAACGACGTGAACTTGCGCGACGTGGAGGGGCGTTCCGCACTCCTGCTTTCCAAGGCGAAGGACAACAATGCCTCTGCGGCCGTCGGTCCGTTCCTGCGCTTCTTCGACGGTGACTTCACCCTGGATACGGTCCGGCGCACGACCGTCGAACTGAGGGTGGAGGGCGAGGACGGATTCACCCTCGAGGGACGCTCGTCGATGTCGGAGATCGCGCGCGATCCTGCAGACCTCGTCAAGCAGTTGCTGGGGGCGCACCACCAATATCCGGATGGCGCCGTGCTGTATCTCGGCACGATGTTCTCGCCGGTAAAGGACCGAGGCGCGAAGGGCCAGGGCTTCACGCACAAGGTCGGCGACATCACCACCATCAGCGCCCGGGAGCTTGGGTCGCTCGTCAACCGCATGACGCTCTCGACCAAAGCACAACCGTGGACATTTGGAGCGGGCGCGTTGATGCGCAACCTCGCCAAGCGCGGTCTCATCTAACCTTCATCGATCGGACAGCTCCTTCGACATGACCAAGCCCCTTTCCGGCACGCTCGTCGTCTCGCTCGATCAGGCCGTCGCCGCACCCATGACGGCGCGGCGACTCGCGGACGCTGGTGCGCGCGTCATCAAACTCGAACGGCCCGAGGGCGACTTCGCGCGCCACTACGACCACGTCGTCAAAGGCCTGAGCACGCACCACGCGTGGCTGAGCCGCGGCAAGGAGTCAGTTGTTGCTGACCTGACCAAGCCTGAGGATCGCAAGCTGTTCGAAGCCCTTCTCGCGAAAGCCGACGTGTTTCTGCAGAATTTGAAGCCCGGTTCGATGGCCAAGCTCGGGTACGCGCCAGAACGGCTGCGGGAACTGCACCCGCGCCTGATCTGCTGCTCGATTTCCGGCTACGGCGACGAGGGCCCCTACCGCAACCGCAAGGCCTACGACTTGCTCATCCAAGCGGAGTCCGGCCTGTCGTCCATCACCGGTGGACCGGACGGACCGGCACGGGTGGGCGTATCTCTGGTGGATATCGGCACGGGGCTGCATGCCTACGAAGCCATCCTGGAGGCCTTACTGCTGCGCGCGAAAACCGGCCAAGGATCGGACATCCGCGTGTCCATGTTCGATGCCATGATGGAATGGATGGCGGTGCCGTTGCTGTTCGGCGAGCACGGCGAGCCGCGCACGCGCACAGGCCTTACGCATTTCAGTCTTGCTCCCTACGGTGTTTTCCAGGCCCGCGACGGCCACCCTATCCTCATCGCCATCCAGAGCGATCGCGAGTGGAAGGTGCTATGCAGCAAAGTATTGGGAGAACCCGACCTCAGTACCGATCCGCGTTTCGCAACCAATCCGGCTCGCGTCGCCAACAGGGGAGAGTTGGATGGAATGGTCGCACGCTATTTCGCGACCAAGGATGTGCAAGCACTGTCACAGCAACTGGATAGGGCCGAGATTGCCTTCGCTCGCGTAAACAACGTGCTGGATGTCCTGCGCCACCCGCACTTTCGGCGTGTTGCCGTGAACTCTCCGAGCGGGGAAATCACCCTGCCTGCGCCGCCTGCGCGATTCGTCGGTGCCTCCGGTTCGGATTTCGGACCTCTGCCTGAGCTAGGAGAGCACACGGAGGCCATCCGGCGCGAGTTTCTCGGCGCGCGCACTTAGCAGCGTCCGGCGTTTGCGCGGCAACCGGATTGGGGGCTAAGAAGGGTAATACCCTGCTGCGTCCGTGGAGCCGAGATGAAGACCGACACGCCGCGTCCCATCCTTCTGAAGGACTACCGGCCGCCGAGTTACCTCATCTCGCACGTCGATCTCAACGTGGCCTTGCATCCGACGCGTACCCAAGTACGTGCCCGCAGCAAGGTCCGGCCCAATTCGGCGGTGGCGAAGCCTGGTCCCCTGAGACTTGATGGCGAATTGCTTGAACTGGAGTCTGTCGCCATCGACGGCCGGACACTGGGCTCAAAGGAGTACCGCAAGAGCGAACGCGAGTTGGTCATACCCAAGCCGCCAGACGGCCCGTTTGAGATCGAAATCACGACAACCTGCAATCCCGAGGCCAATAAGGCGTTGACAGGTCTGTACCTGTCGAAGGGCATCTATTGCACGCAATGCGAGGCCCAAGGCTTCCGCCGCATCACCTACTTTCTCGACCGGCCCGATGTGCTGGCCACATACACCGTGCGCGTCGAGGCGGACCGCAAGCACGCCCCCGTGCTGCTTTCCAACGGCAACCCCAGGGAGAAAGGCACGCTCGACGGCGGCAAGCGCCACTATGCGGTATGGCACGACCCGCACCCGAAGCCGTCCTACCTGTTTGCCCTGGTCGGCGGAGAGCTTGCCTCCGTCGCATCCGAGTTCAAGACCGCGTCGGGCAAGAAGGTCGACCTGCGCATCTATGTAGAGCCGGGGAAAGAGAACCGCTGCCTGTGGGCCATGGATTGCCTGAAGCGATCCATGGTCTGGGACGAGAAGCGGTTCGGACGGGAGTACGACCTCGACGTGTTCAATATCGTCGCCGTGTCCGATTTCAACATGGGCGCGATGGAGAACAAGGGTCTCAATATCTTCAACGATGCGCTTGTCCTCGCCTCGCCCGAAACCGCAACGGACTTTGCGTTCTTCAATATCGAGCGCGTGATCGCACATGAGTACTTCCACAACTGGACGGGCAACCGCATCACGTGCCGCGACTGGTTCCAGCTATGTCTCAAGGAGGGGCTGACGGTCTTCCGGGACCAGGAGTTCACGGCCGATGAACGCTCCGCGACCGAGCAACGGATCGACGACGTGCGGGGCTTGAAGGCGCGGCAGTTCCCGGAGGACGCGGGCCCGCTCGCGCACCCCGTGCGGCCGGACCGCTACATCGAGATCAACAACTTCTATACAGCGACCGTCTACCAGAAGGGCGCGGAACTCGTCCGCATGATCCAGACGCTGCTGGGTCGCGATGGTTTCCGCAAGGGCATGGACCTCTATTTCAAACGGCACGACGGGGAAGCCGCGACGGTCGAGGATTTCATCGCCTGTTTCGCGGACGTATCCGGCCGCGACCTCAAGCAGTTCATGACGTGGTATGCTCAGGCGGGCACGCCCGAACTCGTGTGCGAGCTGAAGCATGATGCTGCGAGCCGCACAGCCGAGCTGACGTTGAGCCAAGTGCTGCCATCGACGCCGGGTGACGCGAAGAAGAAGCCTCTGCATATCCCCGTCAGGCTCGGTTTGCTCGGCGCTGACGGACGTGACCTGCCGCTGGTTCTGGCGTCGGGCGAGCGGGTCAAGGACGGGCTGATCGAGCTGCGCAAGCGCACCGAGAAGTTCAAGTTCCGCGATGTCCCGAAGCGGCCTGTCCTCTCCGTGCTCAGGGAATTCTCTGCACCGGCCAACCTCACCCTGCATCGCAGTGACGAGGACCTGCGCTTCCTGATGACGCACGACAGCGATCTCTTCAATCGCTGGCAGGCGGCGCAAGACTACGCGACGCGTGTCCTGCTCGAGGCAGTCGGCGCCTTGCGCAAAGGCCACCGGACCGGCAAGCCCGATGCCTTCATTGATGCCCTGGCCGGTACGCTCAACGATGGGGGGCTGGAACCCGCCTACCGGGCGCTGTTTGTCGTGCTGCCGAGCGAGAACGACCTTGCTCGCCTGGTCGGCAAAGATGTCGATCCGCTCGCCATCCACAAGGCGCGCAAGGCCCTGCGCAAGGCGATCGGTACACGGCTGCATGAGGATCTGCAGCGCGTCTACCGCAGCATGGAAACGAAGGGGAGCTATTCCCCCGCGGCAGGCCCGGCCGGTCGCCGCGCGTTGAGGAATATCGCTCTTGGCTATCTGACGACGCGCGGCCGACCAGAAGATGTAGCGCAGGCCGCCCAGCACTTCTCGGGCAGCAAGAACCTGACCGACGAGATCGCCGGCCTCTCCGTGTTATCGGAGACAAATACACCGGAGCGCGCCAAGGCCTTCGATGCGTTCTTCGAGCGCTGGAAGGACGATCACCTCGTCATCGACAGCTGGTTCACCTACCAGGCCGTCACGGCACTGCCGTCTGCACTCGCGACAGTGAAGAAGCTGATGCGGCACCCAACGTTCTCGATGGAGAACCCAAACAAGGTCAGGGCGCTCATCTTCGCCTTTGCCATGGCCAACCCGGTCAACTTCAACCGGCCCGATGGCGCCGGCTACGCGTTCGTGGCTGACCGCGTGCTTGAAGTCGACAAGTTCAACCCGCAGATTGCGGCGCGCCTGCTCTCGTCCTTCCGGAGCTGGAAGGCGCTCGAGCCGGAGCGGCGCCAGGTTGCAAAGAAAACCCTGCAGCAGGTCGCCAAGGCCAAACCACTTTCCAGCGATGTCTTCGAGATCGTGTCGAAGATGCTCGAATAGCAACACGCGCGACACAGCCGGCATATTTTTGCCTCAGTCCGCATTCGACTCTCGACAAGTCGTTGGTGCGTCAGTCAAAGTACATGTGTGATTCGTGCGGCGTGTACGGTCGGGCGAATCCGCAGTGGGCAGCATTTCTGACATTTTCGGGCGAGGGACGAGGGATGGCGACGGGCACGTCACCCCTGGAAGGGGATATTTTTGGCTGGACGTTCGCGCGGTGGCAGCCGGGCGAGCGCTTAATATCCGGCTACGACTGGAATCGGATCGTTGAGCGGGCCGCAGGCCTCCATCTCATCGCCCTAGCGGCGACGATGACCATGGGCTGGCACGACCCCTCGGCGGCCGCAGGCACGGTGGGCACACTCGGTGCCCTCCAGCTCGCCTTCCTGATGACCACGGGCGCGGCTGCAGCATTTCTTGCCTTCCGCAGCTCCGAGGATAGCGCCCCCGCCAAGGCTGCCGACGACTCCCACAACGAACCGGGTGTATCCCAGCTTCTGGCACAGATGAGCCATGAGTTGCGCACACCTCTCAACGCCATGATCGGTTTCTCCGAGGTCATGCTGCGCGAACTGCACGGCCCCCTGGGCCACGCGCGCTACCAGGAGTACGCCTCCCACATCAATGAAAGCGGCGGACGCCTGCTGAAGGCGTCCGAGGATACGCTGGCCGTGACGGCCACGATGTCGGCGCTGATGGCAAATCGCGCCGCAGCCCGCCGCCAGAAGGTACTCGCCGGCACACTGCTGCAGAAGGCATGGGGCACGGCATCAGGTCAGGACGATCGCGCCGGGTTGCACATCACCAACTGCAACGGTTGCGAGATCGAGTGTGAGCGCAGGGCGACTGAGCAGGCCCTCGAGCACCTTCTCCGAGAAGCGGCGACCCGGGTTCCTGCCGGGGGCCGTATCGAAGCCAAAGGCCGGCGCCGGGGAAGCGCGCGCAGCATCGAGCTGCGAATTGCCGGCTCTTCGGGAGAAGGCCAAGCCGGCCGCGACGCTTACGTTGCAGGCACGACCCTGCGAGTGGTGTTGGCGAGGCTGTTGCTGGAGATGCAGGGCGCGACGTTGAGCCTCTGGGAGGACGACAACGGCTGGGCAGCCTGCGTTGCCTTCCCACCGCGGCCCTAAATGGCCGGTGCCGTCACTTCTGGGGTTCGTCGAGGACGTTCCGGCGCGGGCGAACCTTGTCGCGCCACTCCGTGAAGCCACGCTTCTCCGCTGCGGTCAGGTTGGCAGCAATCTCCCCGTAGAGCCTGTAGATAGCTTCGCGGGCCTTCACGTCCGCCACCATGAGCCGAGCCTGCGCTTCCTCGTAGCTGCGACGATCGAAAGTTTCGGACGTCAATACCTTCAGGGTGTCCTCTCTGGCGGCCCGCAGGTTGGCACGCAGCGGCTGCATGGTCTGCCGCTCCTCCAAAGTGAGCTTCCACAGCTCTCTTCGACGGCTCTCAGGCAGCGTGCTGGTGTAGGTCAGAAGGTTGGGCACCACGTTGCCGGCCTTCTGCTCCGCCAGATCGAAGCGGTTGCGCCAGAGGAATCCGCCGGTTGCCCCAATCAGGATGAGGTTGAAAGCCAAAGATGCAAACAGGGCAATCGCCAACCATCGTCCTGTCGCCGGCCGGTCCATGTCCATCGAGGTCATCGTCATAGGACGTCCTCATCGAGCGGATCTGTGATGGCCAGGTTGTACGTGACGCCGGAGGTATCGTTTGCACCGGTCAGCGTGGGCACGATCTGTTGCGGGATATTGGACAAGCCAATGTACACCCCAATCATCAGCGATGCCGCCAGCACCGCCGCCTTGCGCAGGTCCGCCGGCAGAACGCCACGCCGGTGCGCTGTCGAAGACCCAACCCTTGCAGTATCCCGCTCTGACCCGAGTACGGGGTCGCCGATGCTAATAATGCGCGGCGAGCGCTGCGCCGCCACCACGATGCGATCCGCCAAGGCCGCCTCGACCGCCAGGGACGGCAAGGGCGCCCGCTCCAAAACGCGATCGAGGGCAACAGACTCGCTCAAAAGCCGCTGCGCGGCCCTGTCGCGCGCCACGAGTTGAGCCGCGGCGGCGCGCGCATCCACGGGCCACCGGGTCCGGTCGCCGCCATAGACATCGAGGAGCCGCTCGAACTCGGACAAGGTCATGATCGTGGTGCTCGTGTTCGTCATTGTTCAAATCCTGCTTCTTATGTCCGCACGGCCTCAGCTCGCATCCGGCAGCAGCCCCTGCCATTCTTCCTTCAGTGCGGCCTTCAGTGCCCTTCGCGCGCGCGCAAGCAAGGACTCGACCGCCTCGTCCGATATACCCATCGCATCGCCCACCTCGATCTGGCTCATACCCTCGTAGTGAAAGAGAGTGAGCGCCAGACGCTGCCGGTCCGGCAGCCCCTTGAGCGCCGCATCGACGCGGACCTCGAGATCATGCTCCACCATCTGCCTGACCTGACCCGCCGGCTCGCTTTCTTCCGGCACCGCATCCGTAACAACCGTATTCCTCTTTGCGCGCACCCGATCGATGCTCAAATTCGAAACGACGCGCCGCAACCAGGGCCGGACGCCGCCCTCGCCAAGCTCCAGCGACGCCGCATTTCGCCAAAGGCGCAGGAGTGTCTCTTGCGCCACATCTTCGGCCTCCGCGTCGTCCCGAAGCATGCGTCTGGCAATGGCCAAGACGGTCGGCAGATGACGCTCGACCAGCCTGCGGTACGCCTGAGCGTCGCCAGTGGGCACGCGCGCAAGCAATGCCGCATCGTCTTCGGCATCCTCAGGCCCAGACCGCAGCGGCGGACCGGCCCCAATTCTTTGCGCTAGCACCAGTTCGACCCTCAAAACTCCAGTTCTTGCATATCAGTGCAAGCTTAGCGCAATTCCACGGGCATCAATGCCTGTGAAACGGAGTTGGCGCGGTTTCCCGTCGCTCGGGGCTGTCAGGCAACCAAGGATTCGAACAGCCCGTGGACGCTCGCCTGCCGAACCCTCAGGTCCGCCTCCAGGCTGGAAAAAGAGGGGGCCTCCCCGGCCCTGGAGAGCAGCGCACGGAGCCCCTCGGAGGCCGCCTGCGGGGTGAAAGTGCCCTCAACGCAAAGCCTAAGAATCTGGGTGAGGTTGTTAAGCAATCTCGCGGCCGGAAGCAGCACCTCGCTGGCAGCAGCCGAGAGGAGCCCGGCCTGCTGGAGGTTGGAGAGCGCGGTGACCGTGTTGGTGCTCAGAATGCCCGGGTGCCGGTGGGCATGAATGAGTTGCAGGTACTGGGCGATGAACTCCAGGTCGACCAGCCCGCCGCGCACCTGCTTCAGGTCCCAGATATCCTGCGTGCCCTTCTCCTTCTCGATGCGCTGGCGCATATCGCGCACGTCGGCGGCGATGCGAGCCCGATCGCGGGGAAGGGTAAGGACCTCGCGGATGGCCTGGTCGACCCGGGCGCGGAGGTCTTCCGGCCCGGTGATGACGCGGGCGCGTGTCAGCGCCATGTGCTCCCAGGTCCAGGCCTCGCGCCGCTGATACTCGACAAAGCTCGAGAGCTGGGTGGCAACCGGCCCTTTCTGCCCGGACGGGCGCAGCCGCATGTCGACGTCGTAGAGATGGCCTTCGGCGGTCTGTGAGGACAGTGCGCTGATCAGGCGTTGCGCGAACCGCGTGTAGTATTGCGTGGGCGCGAGCGGCTTCAAGCCGTCGGAGGCTTGCGCCTCCGGATCGAAGTCGTAGATGACAATCAGATCCAGGTCGGAAGCGGCGGTCATCTCGCGTCCGCCGAGCTTGCCCATCGCGATCGTCACCGCAGCAGCACCGGGAACGCGGCCGTGTGCGCGCGCCAGGTCACGCTCGACCACCGTTTGCATCGCCGAAATCAGGTGCTCGGCTAGAAGAGCATAGGCGCCGCCGGCATGTGCGGCGCTGATCGTGTCCGTCAGGACGCGCACGCCAATCAGGAAGGCCTGCTCGGTGCCGACGAGCCGAGCGTTATCGAGGGCTTCCTGGAAATCGCCAGCGTTGGTGATCTGCGACGCGATTACGTTGCTGAGGTCCTGGTCGCTAGGCACGCTGCCGAAGAAGCCGGGCGCCAGTACGGCGTCGAGGACGCGGCGCCTCTTGCTGAGAATGCGCGCAAGCCGCGGTGCCGTACCCATGATGGCGGCCATCAGCTCGAGCAAGCCGGGATGCTGCTTGAGGAGCGAAAACAACTGTACGCTGGATGGAAGCTCGGACAGGAACCGGTCGAAGCCGAGGAAGGCCTGATCGGGATCAGCGGTGCCCGCCAGGGCATCGATCAGCGCCGGCTGTACCTCGGTGAGGAGTTCGCGTGCGCGCGGCGTGCGGACGGCGGGATAGCGGCCATGATGCCATCCGCGCACTCCCTCGATGACAGCCTGTGGCCGCTTGTACCCCAGCGCCGTCAGCGCTTGGACCGTGCCTGGATCATCCGCCTCACCGGCGAATACCATGTTCGCGCCGTGCCGCGTGAGTTCGGGGCTGTCCTCGAACAAGTGGACGTAATGGGCCTGGACGCGCTCCAGTTGCGCCGTCAACTGCGCTGAGAAAGCCGACGTATCCTCGAAGCCGGAGAAGCGTGCGAGGCTGGCGAGCATATCCGCGTCTTCCGGAAGCGTTTGCGTCTGCTCGTCGGCGACCATTTGCAGGCGGTGCTCGACCGTGCGCAGAAATCGATAGGCCGTATCGAGCTCCGCGCGCACATGCGGCTTGATCCAGCCGCGCGCTTCCAATCGCTCCAGTCCGACCAGCGTTTGCGAAACACGCAGCTCCGGCTGCCGGCCGCCGGCAATGAGCTGCTGAGTCTGGACGAAGAACTCGATCTCGCGGATGCCGCCGCGACCGACCTTGATGTCGTGTCCAGCTACCGCGATCTCTCCGAAACCGCGGAAGGCGTGAATTTGCCGCTTCATCGCGTGAATGTCGGCGATGGCTGCAAAATCGAGATACTTGCGCCAGACGAAGGGGGCAAGCTCGGCGAGAAAACCGCGTCCGGTCTCGACATCGCCGGCTATGGGGCGCGCCTTGATCAGCGCGGCGCGCTCCCAGTTCTGGCCCACCGTTTCGTAGTAGTTCAAGGCGGCTTCGGTGGAGATGGCGAGCGGCGTTGAGCCGGGATCCGGCCGCAGGCGTAGGTCCGTGCGGAAGACGTAGCCGTGCTCGGTACGTTCGTGCAGCAATTGCACCAGATCTCGGGTGAGGCGAACAAGGAAGCGTTGCGGCTCCAGCCCATCGCGCAAATCGAGCTTGTCGAGCTCGTAGAAGACGATGAGATCGATGTCGGAGGAATAGTTGAGCTCCATGGCGCCGTGCTTGCCCATGGCCAAGACGAAATAACCCCGTTCGTCTGGAGCAAGCCAGTCGCCTTTCGCGCGCGCCTGGGCAAACAGGAACTTCACTGCAGCGGAAACAGCGGCATCGGCGGCTTCGGACAGCGCGCGCGCGACGGTCATGACCGGCCAAATGCCGCCGAGGTCGCACAAGGCGGTGAGAAGTGCCACGTCTGATTTGAACACGCGCAGGCCACGCATGGCCTCGGCCAGCGAACCCGCGTCGGCGACCGCGCCGGCTGCTGCGCGCAGCGCATCAAAGCGCTCCTCGGGCGACGCGAGGAGCGTGTCCCGCAATGCGGCGGGGTTACGCTCCATCAGACTGGACAGAAACGGCGAAGCGCCGACGGTTCCCTCAAGCAAAGCTTGAACGTTGGGATGTGCCAGCACCGCGCCCAGTGGCGCGAGTTCAGGCTCCTCGCGACAGCGGCGCTGCAAATCGGCAAGGACAATCGACGCGCGTGTGCTCTCCTGCGCAAGCGGCGCACCCGTGATCCTCAGGTGAAGCGGGGCGGCGGTCAGGGCAAACCTCGCGGAGCTGTCAAGCAAGAGGTGACAGCTAACACGGGCGGCCGGAGCAGGAAACAGACGACGCCGCCTCAGGCGGGCTCGGGCGAACGCTGCAATCTGGCCGCGGACGCCACGTCCGAGGCCAGGGCTTGGCGCACCATCGGAATCTCGATGACAGCCCTCAAGCCCGGTGCGTTGTCTTCCAGGCGCACGGAACCGCCGTGCAGGCGCGCGACCGCCGCCACAAGGCTCAAGCCGAGCCCCGCACCAGGACGCGACCGGCTCTTCTCGAGTCGCACGAAACGCTGCAGGGCGCGTTCGCGATCCTCGGGGGCAACGCCAGGCCCGTGATCGGCGACGATGATGGCGGCACTGTCGCCGCGGGTCTCGATGCCAATCTCGACGGCCAGGCCGGCTGTTTGGCCAGCCGCACGTTCACGCGAGCCGTACTTGATGGCGTTGTCGACAAGATTAGCAACAGCCTGGCTGATGAGCTCGCGGTTGACGGTCAGCACGAGGTTCTCCGGAGCAGACACCCGCAGCAACAACCCGGCCTCCTCGGCTACCGGCTCGTACAGCTCGGCGACATCGCCGATGATGGCCGCCAGATCGGCGGGCTGCATGCTCTCGGCAACAGCGCCCCCTTCCAGGCGAGCGATGAGCAGCAGGGCATTGAAGGTCTTTATGAGCTCGTCCGCCTCGTCCATCGTCTTGGTGAGGGCATCGCGGAGATGGCCTTCATCGCCCGTTTCCCGCAGTGCGGCCTCCGCCCGGCTGCGCAGGCGCGTGAGCGGCGTCTTCAAGTCGTGCGCAATGTTGTCGGAAACCTCGCGCAGGGCCAGCATCAGCTCCTCGATGCGGCCCAGCATGGCATTGAGGCTGACCGACAGGCGGTCGATTTCGTCGCCGGAACCATCCAGGGGAATGCGGCGGGAGAGATCGCCGCTCATGATCCGGCGACTGGTTTCAGTGACCGCATCGATGCGCTTGAGCATGCTGCGGCTGATGAGGACGCCAGCCACGACGCCTATGGCTGCCAGCAACCCGACGCCCCAGAAGGCAACGTAGCCAATCGTCGATGCGAAGCGGCGCTGATCCTCCACGTCGCGGCCAACCACGAGTGTCAGGCCGCCTTGCACGGAGCGCGCAACCGCCACGGCGAGGCGGTCACGTCCCGAGGGACCATCGGAGGCACGCTTGTACTTGAAGACGTGGCCGGCACCGCCAACGCTCAGGTCGCGCGGCGTGGCGCTCAGGTTGCCGACGATCCGGCGGCCGCCGGCGTCGCTCAGCAGGTAAAGGTTGGAGCCTGGCTCGGCGATACGGTCATTGATGACGGTTGCCAACGCCGGCGGCCCGCCGGACTGCAGATGTTCGTTGAGGCTGGAAACTTCAGCGGCCAGCGCCTCGACCGCGTTGGCAGTCAGCAGCTCATTGGCACGCCAGGCGACGAAGCCGACAATAAGGGCGGCTGCCAGGATGAAGGCGCCAAGGTAGGCGACGACGATCCGGAACGGCGTGGATGCGATGAGCCTAGTCGGCGCCGTCACGGATCATATACCCCGAGCCGCGCACGGTATGCAGAAGGGGTTTGGCGAAGCCCTTGTCGATCTTGCCTCTGAGGCGCGAGATGTGCACGTCGATCACGTTGGTCTGCGGATCGAAGTAGTAATCCCAGACATTCTGCAGAAGCATCGTGCGTGTGACCACCTGGCCGGCATTGCGCATCAAATACTCGAGCAAGCGGAACTCGCGCGGCTGCAGGATGATGGCCTGGCCGGCGCGGGCGACCTTGTGAGAGAGCCGGTCGAGGGTGAGATCGCCTACTGCATAGCGTGTGACCTGCTCCTCCGGAGTTGGCCGGCGCGCCAAGGCCTCGATGCGGGCCAGAAGCTCGGTATAGGCGTAGGGCTTCGTCAGATAATCGTCGCCGCCGGCGCGCAAGCCGCGGACGCGGTCGTCGACCTCGCCGAGCGCGGAGAGGATCAGGACGGGCGTGCGCGAGCCTTCCGCGCGCAGCGTCGAGATCAGCGATAAGCCATCGAGACGGGGCAGCATGCGGTCGACGATAAGGACATCCCAGCCGCCCTCGCGCGCAAGAGCTAGGCCGGTTTCGCCATCGCCGGCGACATCGGCCATGTGTCCGTTCTCCTTCAGCGAGCGCTGAAGGAACTGGGCCGTCTCACGGTCGTCTTCGACTACGAGAACGCGCATGGTCTTGCCAAACTCACCGGCATGCTGTGGTGCGAGCTGGTGCATAGCGTAGGGGTATCCACTCCGTTCAAGAGATGCCAGACGAGGCGACCTGTCCAGAGGGTTCAGGCCGCCTCGCTTGGTTTATCGCTGGCCGGGCGCGGCGGACCTCAGCTGGATGGCGACAAATCGCGGCGTGTCGTTGCCGGACTTGATGCGAAGCAGCAGCGCGCGCCGGTTCAGCCTGCCGGCCTCGCGAATCGCATCCGCGACTTCCTCCGCGTTCGATACGGCTGTACCGCCGATCTCGAGGATGACATCACCCACGCGGATGCCCTTCTGCGAGGCATCGGAGCTGTTGTCGATGTCGGTGATGACAACGCCCTCTCGCTCAGGACCCGTTACCGGAGCAACGGTCATGCCCAGCTGCTCGAGCTCGGTCGGCTGCGTCGGACGGCCCGGGGGGCCAGCCTTGGCAAGCTCCTGTGCAGTCGGCAGGGTGCCGAGCTTGACGCCGATCACCTGCTCGCGTTGACCGCGCAGCACCTTGACGTCGACCTTCGTGCCAGGGGTGAAGTTGGCGATCTGGCGTGCGAGGTCGCGGCTGTCGGCAATCTTGACGCCGTTGACTGAGAGGATGGTGTCGCCGTTCTTGATGCCGGCTTCTGCTGCCGGGCCGGGTACGGTCACCTCATTCACCAGCGCGCCCTTGGCCTCATTCAGACCGAGGCTGGCGGCCATGTCGTCATCCAGGCTCTGGATGCGCACGCCGAGCCAGCCGCGCTTGACGGAGCCGGACGTCTTCAACTGGTTGATGACCTCGGTCGCGGTCTTGGCGGGAATGGCAAAGGCGATGCCGATGCTGCCGCCGGACGGGCTGTAGATGGCCGTGTTGACGCCAACCACTTCACCGTCGAGGTTGAACGTGGGGCCACCGGAGTTGCCCTTGTTCACCGCGGCGTCGATCTGCATGTAGTCGTACGGACCCGAGCCGATGTCGCGGCCATGTGCCGAAACGATGCCGGCCGTGACGGTGCCGCCGAGGCCGAACGGATTGCCGACCGCGATGACCCAGTCACCCACGCGCGGAGCACCGTCGGAAAGCTTCACGAAGGGGAATGTCTTGCCGGCGGGCGCCTTGATCTTCAGAAGCGCGAGATCGGTGCGCTGGTCGGTGCCGATCAGGTCCGCCTCATACTTGTTGTTCTGGTCGAAAATGACCTGAACCTTGGTCGCTCCATCGATCACGTGATTGTTGGTGACGAGGAAACCATCCGGGGAGATGACGAAGCCCGACCCCTGCGCCTGCATCGGACGCGACGGGCCGCCGCGCGGCATATTGCGGAAAAACTCATTCAGAGGGTGGTCATCGGGAAGATTGGGGAAGGTATCGCCACCGCGACCTTGCCGGTCGTCACCGCCGCCGCCGCGACCGCGATCTCTTTCATTACCTCGGGGCGGAGGGGTAGCGGGCGCACGCGCGACCTTCGGTCCGCCGGAGCTCACCTGGATGCTGACGACGGCCGGCTTCACGCGCTCGACAATGTCGGCGAAAGAAAGGGGCGCGCGGGACATGTCGGTCCGCTGCTGCGCCTGGACGCTGTGCTGCGGGATCGTCAGGAGCAGGCCGCTGCCGAGGGCAACGGCAAGGCCCGCGGATGCCAGGGCAACGCGCCAGCGCGCTGCGCGGGGCTTGGAAGCAGTTGTTTGCATGTGTTTCTGACCTCAGCCGGAATGATGATCCGTCAGGCCCGGATATATGGAAGGCAAAATTACGTGGCTATTTCTGCCACCTTAAAACTTTGTAATGCGCCCATTCAGGTGGGGGGATTTCCCCGCTGCGGGGGCTCGCCTGCGCGCACGATGTCGGCAAGGCGGCGCTGCTCGTCGGGGGACAAAGGTTCGGTGATTTCCGCAGCAACCGGCTTGCGCCGCTGTGCCAAGAATACGAGGGCCCCGACAAGCAAGAGAACCGGTGCCAGCCACAACAGGAGGGTCTGGGGCTTCAAGGGCGGCCTCAGCAGGACGAAATCGCCGTAGCGGGCGGTGACGTAGGCCAGCACCTGGGCATCTGTGTCGCCTGCCGACAAACGTTCACGGACCAATACGCGCAGGTCGTGCGCGAGCGGGGCGTTGGAATCGTCGATGGACTGGTTCTGGCAGACGACGCAACGCAACTCTTGCGAAAGCTTGCGGGCACGCGCCTCGAGCGCGGGGTCCTTCAGAACCTCGTCGGGCAGTACCGCGTAGACGGGCGAGGCGAGCGCGCTCAGCAGGACAACAAGCGAGATGAGCGAATTGATGAAGCGCATCATTCGGCCGGTGCGGGAACAGAGTCTGGCCTGCGGCGCGCGCGGCGCGGTGCGCCGATGCGCAGGCGACGGTCGGAGAGCGAGAGAAGGCCGCCGAGCGACATGATGACGGCGCCAATCCAGATCAAGCGCACGAGGGGGTTGAAGTAAAGCCGTATCACCCACGTGCCGTCGCTGCCGGTAACCTCGTCGCCAAGGACGGCATAGAGATCACCTGACAGAGCGGCGTGAATGCCGGCTTCGCTCGTTGTCTGTCGCGGCGCGTCGTACGTGCGTTTCGAGGGGTGAAGCTCCGTCACCGCACCACCGCCCTGCGAAACAGTGAGAAGACCGACCTGTTCCTGGTAGTTGGGGCCGCGTCTCGGTGAGACATCGCGAAAGGTCAGCTCATAGCCTGCGATCTCGGTGCGCTCGCCGGGTTTCATGGTGAGCACCACTTCGCTCTGCCAGGCCGTCGTTGCAGCGATACCGATCACCATGATGCCGACGCCGGCGTGCGCGAGCATGCCACCATAGGCCGAGCGGGGAAGGTTGGAGGCGCGGCGCAGCGATTCTTCCATGGAGGCCGAAAACAACTTGATGCGCGACGCCCATTCGCACACCGCGCCGGCGGCAACCCATGCGCCCAGCGCGATTGCAAACGGTGCAAGCCACGGGCCGCGCCGCATCACTGCTGCTGTCACCACGAGGGCGAGCGCTGACAGGATCGCCGCAGCCAGCAAACGTTGCAGGGCTCCCGGCACGTCGCCGCGTTTCCAGGCCAGCATTGGCCCGAGAGGCAATGCCAGCAACAGCGGCACCATCAGCGGCGTGAAGGTGGAATTGAAGTAGGGCGGGCCGACGGAGATCTTGTCGCCAGTGATCGACTCCAGCGCGAGCGGGTAGAGCGTGCCGACGAAGACGGTGCCGCAGGCGACCGTGAGCAGCACGTTGTTGAGCACGAGTGCGCCTTCGCGACTGATGGGTGCGAACAGTCCGCCCTGCTTTAGATGCGGCGCGCGCCAAGCGTAGAGCGCGAGCGCGCCGCCGATCAGGACCACAAGGATCATGAGGATGAAGACGCCGCGGCGCGGGTCGACGGCAAAGGCATGCACCGAGGTGAGCACGCCCGAGCGCACCAGGAAGGTGCCGATGAGCGAGAGAGAGAAAGCAAGTATCGCGAGGAGAATCGTCCAGACTTTCAACGCCTCGCGCTTCTCCATCACGACGGCGGAGTGCAGCAGCGCGGTTGCCGCGAGCCACGGCATGAAGGAGGCATTCTCGACGGGATCCCAGAACCACCAGCCGCCCCAGCCGAGCTCGTAGTAGGCCCACCAGGAGCCCATGGCGATGCCGAGCGTGAGGAATATCCAGGCGGCGAGCGTCCAAGGCCTGACCCAGCGCGCCCAGGCGGCATCGATGCGGCCTTCGATCAGCGCGGCGACGGCGAAGGAGAACGCCATCGAGAGGCCGACATAGCCGGCGTAGAGCAGCGGCGGATGGATGGCGAGGGCGGGGTCCTGCAGGATCGGATTGAGGCCGCGCCCCTCCGGCTGCAGCGGAATGCGCGTAAACGGATTGGAGGCAAAGACGATGAAGACGAGGAACGCAACGGCGATGGCGGCCTGCACGGCAAGCACGTTGGCGCGCAGCGTCGACGGCAGGTTGGCACCGAAGATCGCAACGGCAGCCCCGAACACGGCGAGGATCAGCACCCAAAGGAGCATAGAGCCCTCGTGGTTTCCCCAAACGCCGGAGATGCGATAGATGAGCGGCTTGTCGGTGTGTGAGTTGGCCCAGACGTTCTCGACCGAGAAATCCGACGTCACGTAGGCGTAGGTGAGAGCCGCGAAGGCGGTGGTGAGGAGCCACAGCTGCGCCAGGGCCGCCGGCTCGCCGACCCGCATGAGGTTCGCATCACCCGTGCGGGCGCCCAGGGCAGGCAGAACCATTTGCACGAGCGCAACGGCAAGTGCGAGCAGGAGAGCGAAGTGGCCGAACTCGACGATCATGCGGTGCGCGGTCCGTAGAGGATAACAAGGGCGCCGACGGCGCAAATGAGGGCGCCGCCGATGTCCCACTTATCCGGCGCGCGGCTCTCGACCAGCCACATCCATGCGAGCGATGCGGCGATATAGATGCCGCCATAGGCCGCGTAGGCGCGCCCGGCCAACGCGGCGTCGACGCGCGTCAGCAGGTAGGCAAAAAGTATGAGTGCGAGGGTGCCGGGGATAAGCCAAAGGGCAGAGGCGTTGAGGCGCAGCCAGGCCCAGAACGCGAAGCAGCCGGCGATCTCGGCGACGGCTGCCAGCGCGTAGATGCCAAGTGTCGTCGCTAGGTGCATGCGCGGCGAGCCTCCATTGTTCGCAACAGGTTTACGACGGCGCTCGCGTGCTGTCGTCACTTCTGACCGCGGTCTTTCGTCTCCTTACCCGTATGTTGCCACAGCCCTTGTTCCTTGAGCGACTTGGCGACCTCCGGCGGCATGTAGTTCTCATCGTGCTTGGCGAGCACGTAGTCGGCCTGGAAGCGGCCTGACGTATCGAGTTTGCCTTCGGCGACGACGCCCTGACCTTCGCGGAAAAGATCGGGAAGGATGCCGGTGTAGCTGACGGGAATGGTCTTGGCCGTGTCGGTGATGGCGAATTCCACGCTCAAGCCGGTGCCGCGCTTGAGCGAGCCTTCGGCGACCAGGCCGCCAAGACGGATGCGTTTGCCCGGTGGCACCTGCTTCTCAGCCACCTCCTTGGGGGTGTGGAAGAAGACGATGGTGTCGCGCAGCGCGTAGACGACGAGGAACACCGCGAGGCCGAGAACCGCGACGGCCAGGCCGATAACCGCTGCGCGGCGCTGCTTGCGGGTCATGAACCGAGCCCCAGGGACGAGGCCAGCGCGGCAAGCTGCGCGAGCGCATCGGCATTGCCGGTGAAATTGCGGCGCGCCTCGGCGAGAGCGGCTAATGCATCCTGACGGCGCTCGAGCACGGCATAGGCACGCACGAGACGCAGCCAGCCCGGCAGATCATTGCCGTTAGCCTTCAGACGTACGGCGAGGCTCTCGACCATCTGCGTGATCATCTGCGCGCGCTGCGCGGGATCAAGCTTGGCGGCCGCGGCGATGTCTGCGGCCGTCGGCCCGGCGGGCGTTCCGGACGTGCGGGCCGCGATGAGCGAGGTGACCTCGCGCACACGCGCCTCCAGGTGCGCGCGGTAGGGAGCGCTTTCAGGCGATGCGCTCAGGATCGCCCTGTACTCGGCAAGGGCAGCCTCGAGGTCGCCGGCTTGCTCCTTGGCCATGGCCAGCCAGAAACGCGGCTCTACGCGCGAGGAATCAAGCTTGGCGAGCTTCTCATAGGCCCCGCGGGCCTCGGGGGTGACGACGCCGCCCGCGGCGAGCATCGAGGACTCCGCCAAACCGGCGAGGCGGGCCTGCGTTTCGCCCAGCAGCTTGACGGATTTGGCGTAGGCATCGGCCGCGTCCTGGAAGCGGCCGAGCTTCAAGTAGACAGGTGCGATCACGTCCCAGCCCTTGCCGTCGGTGGGAACAGCGCGCAGGCGCTCTTCGACCTGCGCGACGAGCTTTTCGATTGCGGCTTGCTCGCGCGCGGCGGCGCGCTGCGCGTCGGTGGGGATGGCTGCGGGCGAACCGTAGAGGACGTAGAGACCGACCGTGATAACGGCAACAGCAACGGCCGCCAGGAGCGAGTAGGTTGCGTGGCGTGATTCCAGCAACGCGCGGAAAGCAGTTTCACCGGGTCTGGTGGAATCTTCCGCGGCCGCGAGAAGCCGGCGGGAGATTTCCAGCCGCGCGGCATCGGCTTCCGCCGGCCCCAAGACACCGCGCACTTGCTCGGCATCCAGTTCCTTGAGCTGATCGCGGTAGACCGCGACGGCGTGCTCGCTGGAGGCTGCGACCGTCAGGCGGGCAGGGCGGATCAGAGGGGCCAGCACGAAGGCCAGCACACCGCCGGTCAGGACTGCGAAGGCGACCCAAAGAAGCATCAACCTGCCGATCGCGCCGCCCGGGCCTCGCCGCACAGGCTGCGGGGCGAGGCGGGCCGGCGCCCGCTTCGTGCTTGGCATAGGGCCCGGCCAGAAGCGTGACAAGGTGCGGGGGTGGCGCACCCCGGGTTGCAGAGGCCATTTCTGCGCTGGCCGGCGTGACCTCGGGTTGCTGCTGCCATTCGGCGAAGTTGGACAATGTTCGGTTTCTTTTTGGGTTGCGGGGCGGCGGGTGGCCTGAAAATGCGCAGTTGCGCTCAACTTGCCCGGGCCACCGTTAACCGTAGCGCAAAGGCCCGGGGGATAGAACTACGGCAGATCAATGCGTTGCATGCGCCCATGCACCGGAAACAAAGACATGGCTTCCCCCTCACGTTCCGTTCGCAAGACCTCCCCAGCGGACAAAACCGCCGAGCTGGCGGACAGCGTGGCGTCCATGCCTGCCGAACGCCTGTCGCCCCGGAGTGAGCATGCCCAGGGGTTGGACATCGCAGGCCGTTTGAAGCTGCTCAAGGACGCGTTCGAGAAGAACGCATGGACGGACAACCCCGCACACCCGGCATTGGCATGGGTCCCCAAGGCAAACACATTTGCGAGCAAGAACCGCACCAAGCTGACGAAGATGCTGGTCGGCCTCGTCATCATCGCGGCGGTTGGGTATTTGCCCGTGCGCACGCTGCTGCAGACGACGAGCACGGAAGCCATCATCAATGCGCGCCTCATTACGCTGAGGGCGCCGATTGAGGGCGAGGTTGGAGCAGGGCTCGGCGGTCTTGTGGTCGGCACCCAGCTCGATCCTGGCGCGCCCCTCGTGAAGATTGCGAACGCGCGCGCGGATCGCGGACGACTGGACGATCTGCGCCGGCTGATCGGACAACTCGAGGGCGAGCGGGCGGCGCTCGCCACGCGCAATGAAGACCTGCGCGCGCTCCACACAGACCTTTCAGGACAGACGCAGTCGTTCAAGCAGGCCCGCGAGCGCCAACTCGATGCGCGCATTGCCGAACTCAAGAGCGAGGTGGCGGGCGCCGGTGCGAACAAGGCGGAGGCCGAGCGCGCCCTCGCGCGCGCGGCTTCACTCGCCGAGAGCGGGACCATCACCACCGCGGCCTTCGAGAAGGTGAAGCGGGATGTAACGGTAACGACCGAATCAGAGTCAGCCTTGCGACATCGGCTTGCCGGAGTGGAGGTCGAGCGCGCGGCCCTGGCGCGCGGCGTATTTGTCGGCGACAGCTACAACGACCAGCCGCGCTCATCGCAGCGGGCGGATGAGGTCGCGCAGCGCTTGAGCGAGGTTGCGGGCGACATCCGTGAGCGCGATGTCCGGCTTACGGCCCTGCGGATTGAATTGGCCGAAGAGACGCGCCGCTACCAGGCGCTTGCGGGCGTGGAGTTGACGGCGCCGGTGCCCGGCAGCGTGTGGGAAGTGCTGACCGCGCCTGGCGAGACCGTGGTGCGCGGGCAGGAGCTGGTGCGCCTGCTCGACTGTTCCGGCCTCGTGGTGACGGCGACTGTCGGAGAAACGTCCTACAACCGGCTGAAGATCGGCGACCCGGCGCGCTTCCGGCTGCGCGGCGAGAGCGCGGATCACAAGGGCCGCATTATCGGATTGACGGGCGTGGCGACGGCGCCCGCCAATCTCGCGATCCAGCCCGCGGCGCTGGCGAAGGAGCCCTATCGCGTCACGGTCCTGCTGCCCGGCCTGGCACGTGCCGGCCAGTGCGATGTGGGCCGCACCGGGCGCGTGACCTTCGAGTAAGCACCGATGCATCCGACCGCGGCCCTGCTGCTGGACACGATGGCGCCGGGCCTGCTGGTGATCGGCGCAGCGCTGATCGTGTTGCCTTGGATGAGCCCCAGGAACGAGCGGGCCCGCATGGCCGTGGTGGCCGTGATCATCGTGCTGATGTGGCGCTACATGGTCTGGCGCTGGCTCTACACGCTGCCGCCGATGGGCTTCTCGATCGACTGGATCGTGGGGCTGATGTTCGCGACCGTGGAAACGCTAGCAATTCTCGGCACCACCATCGGGCTCATAGGCCTGACGCGGGTCAGCAACCGCACGCCGGAAGTTCAGCAGAACCTCCCCTGGCTCGATGCGCAGTTGCCGCTGCCGCTCGTTGACGTGTTCATCTGCACCTATAACGAGGACAAGGACATCCTGGAGCGCACCATCGTCGGTGCATCGACGATGGACTATGGCCGGTTCCGGGTGTGGGTGCTCGACGATGGCCGGCGCGGCTGGCTGAAGGAACTGTCGGCGAAGCTCGGCGTGGGCTACATCACGCGGCCCGATAACGAGCATGCCAAAGCCGGCAACATCAACAACGCGCTGAAACACGTCGCGGCGCTGCCCGAGCCGCCGGACTTCATCTCCATTCTCGACGCCGACTTCGTACCGACGTCGCAATTCCTGCGGCGGGCATTGAGCCTGATGAAAGAGGGCGATGTCGGCATCGTGCAGACACCGCAGCACTTCATCAATCCGGACCCGCTGCAAACCAACCTGTCGATCACGGGCGTGTGGCCGGACGAGCAGCGCTACTTCTTCGACGTGGTGCTGGCTTCGAAAGACGCGTGGGGCGCGGCCTTTTGCTGCGGGACTTCCTCCGTGATCCGCTTCTCGGAGTTGCAGAAGCTCGGCGGCTTCCCAACGGACTCGGTGACGGAGGACTACTGCGTCACCCTCAAGATGAAGCAGGCGGGCTATCGCACGGTCTATCTCAACGAGCGGCTGTCGCTGGGCCTCGCCCCGGAAGGCTTGAAGGAGTACATCACCCAGCGCAGCCGCTGGGCGCTGGGCTTCATGCAGATCTTTCGCGGGCCGCTGGGGCCGCTGCGGCGCGGCAACGGACTGAGCATCATCGATCGCATCAGCCTGATCGAGGCGTTTCTCTATTGGTTCGGAAGCTATGGCTTCCGCATGCTCGGGATCGTCGTGCCGATCCTGTACCTGCTTCTCAACATCAACGCCGTGCAGGCAGACGTGATCACCACGCTGTCCTACTACGTGCCGCACTTCGTCGGCTCGGCCATCGCGACGGCGTGGATGGCGCAGAGCCGCGTCATGCCGATCATGACGGACGTGACGCAACTGCTGGCAGCCTCGCAAATTCTGCAGGCGGTCGCGCACGGGCTGTTCAAGCCCAAAGGACAGAAGTTCAAAGTGACGGCCAAGGGCGGCGACCGCAGCAAGCGCTTCGTGCAGTGGCCCCTGCTCAACATGTTCCTAATCTATCTCGGCCTGACGATTGTCGGCGTGGTGTGGGCATTCCTGCTGGAGGATGGGACCAAGCTGCGCGATTCGAGCGCGCTCTGCCTGTTCTGGAGCTGGTACAATATGGTGGTGCTGACCATGGCGTGCCTGGTCTGCATCGAGCAGCCACGCTATCGCTCCGCCGAACGCCTGGCTGCGGGCGACGATGCGCTTGTCCAGACAAGCTCGGCAGCCTCGCCGCACAAGGTGCTCGACGTATCCCTCGGCGGCGCACGCCTGGCGGGAACGCTGCCCGCCGATGCCGGCAATGAGGTCACCGTCATGCTCGCAGGCCTGACGCTGCCGGCGACGGTGGTGCGGCGTGCGGAGACGAACTTCGCCGTGCGCTTCCACGACGAAGGCGAAGCGCGGATGGATCTGATCAAGCTCGTCTACTCCGGCCGCTACTCGGCAGCCGTCGAGAAAATCGAGCCGGGCCGTGTAGCGGCCGCCGTGTTCGGCCGCGTGATGCGCTGAGGGCGACTGAAACGCGAAAAAGCCCCGGCCGAAGCCGGGGCTTTCAAGAAAACCGAAGGTGCGCTTGGATCAGCCGACCTGGGTCCAGGTGCCGTCGGGATTGCGGCAAGCCGTGCCGCGCATCGTTTGCGGCCGTCCGTCGATATAGACCTTGTGCACGAAGTCGCGGCAGTCCTGCGCGCCGCGCCGGTAACGGGGCTCGGGGATCACCTCGCCGTAACGGCCGTTGTCCGGATTGCGCCAGCGCACCGGGCGATTGGGTTCGCCGCGCTCCCACGCATCGTACTCGGCTTCGCGCGCCAATTGGCGATCACGCGCGTCGAGCTTGCGGCCGATCTCGTTGCCGACGATGCCGCCAACCACCGCGCCGGCGATGGTGGCCGCCACGCGACCGCCGCCACTGCCAAACTGATTGCCGATGATGCCGCCAACCACGGCACCGGCAACGGTGCCGCCTTCCTGATTGGACTCGCAGCCGACGAATGCCACCGACGCAGCCAGCGCCGTGACCAGCAGGACCTTCTTCATGTCGCGACCTCCCTACCGCCCTGCAGATACCAGCTATCGGTGCGAGCGTTGCCTAGCCTAATGCTCTGATATTGCCGCGATTCGGGCGGAAATACGGCCCTCCCCCACCTTTACGCGGCCACGATGCACAGAGGTTTCACAGCTTAGCCGGCGCGCGGGAGCGTAAGCCGCGCCGAAAGGCCGCCCAACCCGGACGGCGCCAGCTCGAACCTGCCGTTGTAGCAATAGGCAAGGTCCGCAACGATGGACAGGCCGAGACCCGAGCCCGGCTTGGTCTCGTCCAGGCGCCGTCCGCGAACGACGGGCTGGGCGAGTTGCTCGGCCGAAAGCCCGGGGCCATCGTCGTCGACGCGGATTTCCAGCCAGTCGCCAGTTTTGCCGTTCAGGTGCTGGGTCATGGGCGCAGCGACGAGGTCGACCCGACCGTGTGCCCATTTCGAAGCGTTGTCGAGCAGGTTCCCCAGCATCTCTTCCAGGTCGTGCCGCTCACCTTGGAAGCGGGTACCGGCTGGACAGTCGATCGTGAACTCAAGGCGCTTGTCCTGGTGAATGCGTTCCAAGGCACGGACGATAGATTCGCCCACGGGCCCCACTTCCGTCACGCGGCCGATGACGCCAATGCGGGCGGCCATGCGGGCGCGATCGAGGTAGAGGTTGACCTGACCGGTCATGACGTCGGCCTGCTCCATGACCTTACGAGCCAGCGGCGAGGTGTCGCTGCGGGCCTCGTTGATCAGAACGGCGAGCGGCGTCTTGAGCGCGTGCGCCAGATTGCCGACGTGGGTGCGCGCGCGCTCGACAATCTCCTCGTTGGATTTGAGAAGTGCATTGAGCTCCTGCTGCAACGGCTTGATTTCAACGGGAAGCTCGCCCTCCAGACGTGCCGCCTCGCCGGAGCGGATACCCGCCAAACCTCTCTCCACGCGCGTCAGGGGCAGCAAGCCGAAGCGAATCTGGAAAATCGTGACCGCCAGAAGACCAATGCCTGCAAGCGCCAAGGCCTGAATGAGCTGGGCGCGGAAAGCGGCGATCGCTTCTTCGACCTCGCTCAGCTTGCCGGCGACCGCCACCGAATAGCGGCCCGCGCGTCCTTCGCCGAACATGTAGAACTGCTCGGCGACGCGCAGCACCTGCTCGGCAGGGCCCGTCAGGTTCGCCCAGCGCACTTCCTTCTCGTTGGGGCTGACGTGGTTGGCGCTCGGAAGCGGCAACGCGTCGCCGGACAGGGAGGGGGAGCGCAGGACGGGTGCCGACTGCCCGTCGAGCGGGGTGATCTGCCAGTACCAGCCCGAGTGCGTGATCTCGAACAGGCCCTCGCCCCAATTGTTGGGGACGTTGGGAGCGCTCTCGAGCTGTTCATCGGCGTCGGTCACCACCACGGTGAGAAAGAACGCGATGCGGTTGTCGAACGAGGTGATCGCCTCGTCGCGGTAGCTCGTGTAGATGAGCCAGCCGGCCAGCGGCAGCACGACCAGCACCCACGCGGTTGTCGTGATGAAAAGCCGGAAGGCGAGAGAGTTAGTTCTCATCGCTTTCCCGCGAAAGCCGGTAGCCCAGGCCGCGAATGGTCTTGATCATCTCCGGCGGGATTTTCTTGCGCAAGCGGCCGATGAACACCTCGATGGTGTTGGAGTCGCGGTCGAAGTCCTGCTCGTAGAGATGCTCGACGAGCTCGGTGCGGGAGACCACGCGCTCGGAATGGTGCATCAGGTAGGCGAGCAAGCGATACTCGTGCGAGGTGAGTTTGACGGGCTGGCCATTGAGGGTGACGCGCGCCGCCTTGGTGTCGAGGCGCAGCGGCCCGCACTCGATATCGCTCTTGGCATGGCCGGACGCGCGGCGAACCTGCGCGCGCACACGTGCCAGCAGCTCCTGCATGTGGAACGGCTTGGCGACATAGTCGTCGGCACCGGCATCCATGCCGGCAACCTTGTCGCTCCACCGGTCGCGTGCGGTGAGGATGATGACAGGCATGTTGCGATCGGAGCGCCGCCACTGCTCCAGGACGCGCAGGCCGTCCATCTTCGGCAAGCCGGTGTCGAGGATGACGATGTCGTAGGGCTCGGTGTCACCGAGGAAGTAGCCTTCCTCACCGTCGAAGGCGGCATCGACCGCGTAGCCGGCATCGGTCAGCGCCGACGCGAGTTGGCGATTGAGATCGCGATCATCCTCGACAATCAAGACGCGCACCGCCGCAGCTCCCTTTCGCCGACACGCGCAGGAGGCCCTGCGGACGTGTCCGCGGGTCTACTCGCAGCCAACCATTATACCGGTTGGCCGGACTGCTACGCCAGCGCCGGGCGGGGAAAGGGAGTGCGGTTGAATTCATGGTTATTTCGTGGCGCTGAGCGGCACCGTGGCACGCATGCGGCCGTAGAGGGTGAGGAGGGTGCCGACGAGCGCGCCGACGGCCTGTACCACCGCGACCAGCTGCTCGCCGAGTTGCTGAACCAGGTCGGCCGTGATGTTGAGGCCGAGGATCGGGCCAATAGTCGGCAAGACCGCGGACAGCGTCGTCATGATCACACCCCAGACGGTCATGGAATGCCCCCACCACTTGGTGTCGGGCTCGGTCGGGGCAGGCACGGGGGCATTGGCCATGGGAGGCTCCTTTGGCTCGGTTGCGTTGCGGGAGGGCGGCGCGAACGGCAGTTGCAGGGCGGCGGCGAGCGCGCGGTCGATGCGCGCAAGCCAGCCGTTGCCGAAGCGCCAGAAGGTGGAGAGCGACCGGTAGTGGCGGCGGCGCACGTCGGCATAGAGCGCGAGCGTATCCGGCACAGGACGCGCGGCGCCCTTGCTCAGTGTCTCCGGGCCGATTTCGCCGTCGATAACGGCGCCGACCGATTCCTGCAGCAGGCGGGCTGCACCAAGCACGCCATGGTTCACGGCCGCGTCGAAGTGGAAGAAGGCGAGCGCGGGCGGCATCACGGGGCAGGCGGCGGGCTGCCAGTAGCCTTCAAGGTAGATGCGGCGAACCGTATCCAGGCGGATCGAGCGCAACTCCGATTTGAGCTGCGCGAAGCTGTCGGCAGTGACAGCGACGCCCTTGTCGTTGGCGTAGGTGGCAAGCGTGATGCCGAAGTTGGTGGGGCCGCCGGGATCGTAGGGGTCATCGGCCCAGCCGCCTTCCATTTGCAGGATATGGGTCAGCGCATGCTCGAAGGTCGCGTCTGGAGTTTGACCTCCTATAGCCTCGCGGCGCTCGGCTTCGGGGATGACGGGTGGTGACCCGGCTGCAGCGGTGGAGGGCCAGCGCAGGGCAAGCAGCCGCGTGCGGGGGAAGAGGTCGACGGTGACGGCATCGCTCTGGTTGCCGCCGAGCAGGATCAGGTCCGTGGGCGTGCTGCCGACAACAAAGGCGACGTGGCCGAGCGCCGGATCGTTGCCGCGCGAGAGGACGGCGATGGTGCCGGGTGACGCGGCGGCGGCCGGCTCACCCCACGCCAGGTACGATCGGGCGAGAAGTGAGCGGGTGGAGGGAACACCGGCGCGCTCCAGGCACGAGCCGAGGAAGGCGGCGCACCAGGCGGTCTCGTCGTCGGCGACCTGCGCATGGCCGACGTCCGCATAGTAGCGAACGACGCGTTCGGTGTGGCGCGGGCCAGGTGTCTCGGCAATGCCGAGATCCTCCCAGGCCAGCACAAGCCAGCGGGGTTGGGGCATGGTGAAGCAATGACTGTTGGGGTGAACGTCGGAGTTCTTGCATCCTGGGCTCGTCCCCGGGATGCAGCACGCAGGATGAGCTGGCGGTCCGCGATTGATCCGAGCCGTGGACGCAAGGAGCGCCTTGAACCATGGATCCCGGGCTTAAAGCCCGGGATGACATGTGCGAGCTTGCGAGCCGACTACAGTACCGCCTCGCGCGGCGTGCCGCGGCCGCGGGTGGCGCTCAGTTGGTAGATGCGCAGGGCGATGAGGGATTTCGGGGCGCCGAAGTCGGCGGTCTGGTCGGCGGCGGTGTAGGTGGCGGATGGCGACGTTGAGGTGAGGGTGCGGACGACGCCGGCGCCGTCGAGGACGTCGATTTCGTAGCGCTCGTCGTCCTCGCCGAGAGGAACCTCGATGGCGTCCCAGGTATCACCGCCGACGCGGGTACGGCGCCTCCAGGTGATGGCAAGATCGCCGCCGGCACGCGAGCCGCGGACGTGGACCGGGCTCAGCGGCTTCAAGCCCTCGCCGGTGAACGCGTGGCTGATGTCGAGATAGTGCGGCGAGCCGAGATCGCGGCTGGCGGGGCCGCACTTCCAGACGTAGGCGAGACCGATCTCGTCCTCGGTGATGTCGACTTGCGCGACGGCAGTGTCGAGCAGGACGAAGCGGGCGCCGGCGGCCAGCGGCAAGCGCATGGCGTGCTCGGTGCCGCACTGGCCGCGCAACAGGCCTGAGAGCATGTAGGTAGATGGTGCAGTAAGTGTCGCAGACTGGAATTGCAGCACCTCCCAGGCACCGTCGTCATTCTGGATCGCGGCAACGTTGGCGCCGCCGAGAAGGGCGAGCCCGGTGACCGACGCCAAGGCGCCCTGGTCGAGCTTCACGCGGACGCTGGTGGCGCGGTCGAGGCGCGAGGTTGCACCTGCGGGAAGGGGATCCAGCGTGAGGCCGGTGACGGCGGGGCCGAGCACCATCGCCTTGAGCTGGAAGCCGGAGTCTTCGGGCGAACGATAGACAGCGATGGGGCCGGGCCAAGGATTCTGTGCGGCGGCCACGTAACCGGCGGCCGGCGGCTCGTCTCCACGCAGCAACGGCAGATCGAGAAAGACGACGAGGGGCTTGCCGGCGATGACGCCGACAGCGCCGCCGCTCGTGCGGGCCGCGGCCGGCACGTTGGCGTAGACGTCGGGGTCCAGGCCGCGGGACTCGACGTCGCGCGCGCCGTGCTCGCCGATTTCGATGATACGCAGCAAGCGGGTGCGATCGTGCGCGGTGAGGGCGACGACGTCGCCCGGCTCCAGCGCAAGACGGCTGGGTGGCAGGGCGAACTGCGCGCGCTCGCGTGCCGCCCAGGCCTCGAACAGCCAAACCTCGGCGATCTCTGCGGCCTGCTCGGCGTCGAGCGCGAGCGGGAGATCGGCGAGCGCGACGCGCCCGCTCTGACCGGCGAGGCGGCGGGCTTCCTCGACGGCGGAGGGATACTCGCCGCCGGCGGCGATGTAGGTAATCTTGGCTGACGCGGGAAGATCGGTCTCCTGTGCGCGGGTAAGCGTGGAGAGTGCGGCGCCCGGGCGCGACTCGACGAGGTCGTCGGGTGTCAGCTCGGCCGACGTGCCGGCCGACCCGCGATGCGCGAAGACGATGCGGCCGTCGCTCTCACGCGTGTCGAAGAAGAAGGCAAGCTCCAACGGCTGAATGGCATCACGCACCGCCATGACGCGATCGATGAGGAGACCGCCGAGCAGGCCGTGCAGCGCGTCAGTATCGTGCGCGGCAAAACCATGATCGGCCAGAAGGGCGCGCACGGTGGCGGCCAGCGGCGCGCTCGCCATGCGGCCGGTGAGCCAGTGGCCAAGGCGCCAGTTCGCAGCGTCGCCCCAGGCGTCCGCGTCGGCGGGGAAGGCCGGGTAGGGCCGGGCGTCCCAGGCGTAGACGTGCATGCGGCCGAGGTCGACCATTCGGCCGCCGTAGACGGCGGAGAGGGGGTTGGCGCCGGCGATGTAGTTCTCGTGCGCCGGATCGAGGCCTTCGTGGAACGCCTGCAGGTACCGGCGCTGCATGAAGTCGTCGCGCTTGCCGCTCGAGAAATACGGCAGGTGTGACTCGGAGCTTTTCCGATCGACGAACACGTTGGGCTGGTTCGCGCCCTTGTCGACGGCGGGGCAGCCGAGCTCCATGAACCAGATCGGCTTGGACTGCGGCACCCAGGCGGTGGGGGTTGAGGACTCGACGCCGCCGGGGCGGTCGTGGTGCTGGTTCTGCCACCAGGATTTCACATCCTTGAAGCGGAAGACCCATGGCTTGCCGTGCGCGCCGTCGGTGATGGGCGTGCGGACCTGATCCTCGCGGTCGGCGTCGCCGGCGTAGTACCAGTCGAAGCCTTCGCCGCCGGTAAGATTGCCGGTGAGGTAGGCGAGGTCATAGATGGAGGTGGTGCCGGCGAGACGGTCGAGGTGATCGGGCCCGTCGCGCCAATCGGCAAGCGGCCAATAGACGTCGATGCCGATGGCGTCGATGTCATCGCAGGACCAGAGCGGATCGAGGTGGAAGTGCACATCGCCCGAGCCGTCGGCGGGCTGATGACCGAAGTATTCCGACCAGTCGGCGGCGTAGGTGACCTTCGTACCGGAGCCGACGACAGCTTTCACGTCGGCGGCGAGATCGGCCAGCGCTGCCACGAAGGGATAGGTTGAGATGCTGCTGCGCACGGTGGTGAGGCCGCGCATCTCGCTGCCGATGACGAAGGTGTCGATGCCGCCGGCCGCCGCCGCGAGGTGCGCGTAGTGCAGAATGAAGCGACGGTAGGACCACTCGCTCGGGCCCGAGTAGGTGACCGTCTCGCCATCGATATCGAAATCAGAAACATCGGCGACGCCGAGGAAAGCGGCAACCTGCAGGGCGGCATCGCCGGACTTGTCCGGCGAACCCGGGTCGCCCGGTGCCGGATCGACGGTGATGCGGCCGCGCCAGGGATAGGCGGGCTGGACGATGGCACCGGTGTAGGGATCGGGCAGCGTGTTGCCGGCCGGCACGTCCATGAACAGAAAGGGCGTGAGCGTGACGGCGAGGCCGCGGTCCGTCAGGTCCTGGATAGCGGCGATCACCGTTGCATCGGACGGCGTGCCACCATAGGCGGCGCGGTCCTCGACGGTGCTGACGAGATGGGCCTCGTCGCGATCGAGGCCGGCAACTTGCCAGGTGAGCGGCTCGGTCACCTTGTCGGCGCTGTCGACGCCGGGGCGGATCTCGCAGTGGGACGCGCGCAGGTCACTGCCGAACCAGCCGGCGATGAGATTGACCGACTCGACATTGGGCAGCGTCGCCTGCAGCTGGTCGAGCGAGACCGTCCAGTCGGTGCCACCCTGGCGCGAGTGCACGTTCTCCGAGACGTTGGTGATGAGGCCGAGCTTGCGGGTGACGGGCACGGACGCATAGACGAACTCCCCGGCGCCGGGGATCAGCGTGACGGCACGCACGGCCGCGTCGAAGGGATCGACGGAGCGGTGCACCTCGAAGGAAAGCTGCGGAATGCGGTTGCCGAAGTCGGCGAGCGCGAGACGCTCGAACACGATGTAGGCGAGGCCGCGATAGGCCGGCGTATTACCGGCGCCCTCCTTGGCTTCGATCAGGCTGTCGGGAAGCTCAATCTCGCTGCCGGTGTGCAGACGGTAGGTGACGGTGGAGAGATCAAGCTCCTTGCCGTCGGCCCAGACGCGGCCGATGCCTGCGATCTCGCCTTCGGCCAGCGCGACAGCAAAACTCGCATAGTAGCGGTACTGGATGGCCGTGGACTTGGGCGCACTGCCGATGCCGCCCTTGCCGCCGGTCGACGACGTGGTGGTCTCTTCCTCGAAGTCCGTGGCCCAGATGACCTGGCCGCCGATGCGCGCCCGGCCATAGAGACGCGGGATGGGCGCCCCCTCGCTGGAACCGGTGACGCGCAGCTCCGAGAGGCGTGGGCCTTGCACGGGCCGCGACTGGCCGGACGTGGCGAACAATGCGCGATCGACGAACGAGCCGGCGAAGGCGCCGATCTGCGAGCCGATGGCGGCGCCGGTGAGCGTGGCGCCAAAAAGCGAAACGCCAGCGGGAAGGACGGCAGAGCCGGCCGCAGCGCCGGCGATGGCGAGAGCGAGTGTGGCCATGACGATTTTCGTGCTGAGAAATTTGCGCGTGAATGCCGGTTCACCCGTGCGTGCACAGAGTGTGCTAACGACCGCTAACCTATTTGATGCCGCGGCGGCGGACGATGATTGCGCATGAAAATGCAAGCGCCTTCAGGGCAAAAGACATTTGATTTACCGCATCTTTAGGTGCGCACCGATAGAAACACTCGGCCTTCCTCGCTCTTCTTGCACAACATCGGAAATACCAGGGTTACGCCATGCGCGTCATTTCGTGTCTGTTCACGGAGCACAATCTCTGGCTCGTGCTGCTCGCCGCGATCGTGTGCGTCTCCGGATGCGCGATCACCTTCAGCTTGTTCAATCGGGCGCGTGAACGCACGGGACTGCAGAAGCATGGCTGGTCGTTCCTGACCGCGGTGGCGGCAGGCTCGTCGATCTGGTGCACACACTTCATCGCCATGTTGGCCTACGACGTGACCGTGCCGGTCACCTTCGATCCGCTTCTGACCATGGCGTCGCTGGTGGTGGCCATCATGGGATGCGCGGTCGGCTTCGGCTTGTGTGCGATCGATCGCAAGCGCTTCCGTCCCGAAACATGCGGCGCCATCGTCGGCATCACCGTGGCGACCATGCACTACATCGGCATGGCCGCATATCATGTCTACGGCCTGGTTGAATGGAGCGCCGGTTACGTCGCCGCCTCGGTGGCGATTGCAGCTGTGGTCTCCGCCCTCGCCCTGCGCGAGGACGTGTACCGGCCGCGAGCCTATTCGAACCTGATTGCCGTTGCCCTGCTCGTGGTCGCGATCGTTGGACTGCACTTCACGGGCATGGCCGCCGTCCAGGTGACCCCGATGGCGGGCCTTGAATACTATTCCAGCAACAAGGCGGTATTCGCCGCCATTGCGGTGGCTGTCGCCGGCGTGGGTTTGATGGTCATCGGCACAGGCATAGCCGCCTACATGATCGATGAGCGCGTCTCCGCCGATACCTATGCCCGCTTGCAGCATATGGCCCTCAACGACGCCCTGACCGGTCTGCCCAACCGCGTGCACTTCAACGAGCACCTCGAGCTCAAGCTGGAACGTGCGCGCAGCAACGCCTGGACGGTTGCCGTGGTCGGAATCGACCTCAACCGCTTCAAGGAGATCAACGACCTGCATGGGCACGAGGCGGGCGACAAGGCCCTGAAGATCATCGGCGGACGGCTGACGGCGCTGCTCGAGCCCGGCGAGTTCGTGGCACGCGTCGGCGGCGACGAGTTTGCAGCCGTAAAGCGCTACACCAGCCTGGACGGCCTGCACGACTTCACCGCGCGGCTGGAAAAAGCCGTGTGCGAGACAATCAAGTTTGACGGGTTCGAGGGCGATACCGGCGGCTCGATCGGCGTTGCCCTGTTTCCGCAGGACGGCTCGGACGCCGCAACGCTGGTCTCCAACGCAGACCTCGCCATGTACCGCGCCAAGGCGGACAAGGACCGTACCATCTGCTTCTATGAAAAGCAGATGGACGACGCGGCCCGGGCGCGCAAGGCGCTGACGGCGGAGCTGCGCCGCGCCACGGAGAACGGCGAGTTCGAGTTGCACTACCAGGTGCAGAACCTGGTACGCACAGGTGAGATCAGCGGTTACGAGGTGCTGCTGCGCTGGCAACACCCGCAGCGCGGCATGGTATCGCCTGCCGAGTTCATCCCGATTGCCGAAGAGTGCGGTGCCATCGTCGAGATCGGCGAATGGGTGCTGCGCACGGCGTGCAAGGAGGCACTCGATTGGGCGGCGCCGCACAGAATTGCGGTCAACGTCTCGGCCGTCCAGCTCACGCAGGGCGACTTTGCCCATACGGTGCACGCGATCCTGGTGGAGACGGGCTTTCCGCCGAGCCGGCTGGAAATCGAGATCACCGAGTCGGCCATCATTTCCGACAAGGCACGTGCCCTGCATGCGTTGCGGCGCATCCGGGCGCTCGGCATCGCGGTCGCCATCGACGATTTCGGCGCGGGCTATTCGTCACTGGAGACGCTGCGCACCTTCCCGTTCGACAAGATCAAGCTCGACCGCTCGTTCGCGCATGGCCTGGAGGATGACGTGCAGGCAAAGGCGATCGTGCGCGCGGTGCTGGCGCTGGGCAAGAGTTTGGAGATCCCGGTGCTGGCGGAGGGCGTGGAAACACACGAGCAGCTCTCGATCCTGCGCACCGAAGGATGCAGCGAAGCACAGGGCTACCTGCTCGGCCGGCCCGGACGCAACCCCATGCAAGCGCTGCCGCAGCTGGCAAAGGCCAGTTGATCCAAGGCCGCTGACAGCCCCTCACTTTCTGGGGGCTTGTGCTCACGGCCGTAGCGGGACCTGGACCGGCGGAAAGTCATCCGCTATCTCGCGGGCATGAAAACGACTCACCGAGCCTGCTTGGTCCTCCTGCTCGCGGCTCTGGCCTTGCCGACACCGGCGCAGGCCGAGGGCCGCGCCGACCTGCAGGCAGCCTGCTGGCCGGCCTCGGCGCTGGCGGCTGTCCCCGGTGAGAATTTTCCGGTGCGCTCGAGCAAGCGTGTGCGCATTCCCGGCACCGACGGCATCAGCGGCACCGGCGCGTCCAGGGTTCCGGCCGGCGTGGTGCGCAGGGTTGCCCTTCCGCCCGGGAAGAAGCTGATCGCGCTGACCTTCGACCTGTGCGAGACGCCGGGCGAGGTTGCCGGCTACGAGGGCGCCCTCGTCGACTATCTGCGGGCGCAGAAGGTGAAGGCAACGTTCTTTGCCGGCGGGCATTGGATGGCCTCGCACGGCACACGCACGCAACAACTCTTGAGCGACCCACTGTTCGAGATCGGGACGCACGGCTGGGCGCATCGCAACACGCGGCGGCTGCGCGGCGCCGACCTCAGACAAGAGATCCTTGCGCCGTCCGTTGCCTACGCGACCGCACGCGCGGAGCTGAGCCAGGCGCAGTGTGCAACGCCCTGGCGCGCGGCGTTCTCGTCGATCCCGCTGAAGCCGAGCCTGATGCGTTTCCCGTTCGGGTCGTGTAATGCCGAGGGGCTGCAGGCCGTGGCGGATGCCGGCATGATCGCCATCCAATGGGATTTCGCCAGTGGCGACCCGGCGCCCGGGCAATCGGCACGCGCCATCGCCAACGTGATGCTGCGCCATGCGCGGCCCGGGTCGATCATCGTGGCGCATGCCAACGGGCGCGGCTATCACACCGCCGAGGCGCTGCCGCTCGCCATTCCGGCCCTCAGGGCCAAGGGCTTCGAGTTCGTCACCGTGTCGGAGCTTCTGGCCGCCGGGACGCCGGTGATGGCGGAGAGCTGCTACGATGCCCGCCCGGGCGATACCGATGGATACGACCTGCTGACGGGCCGCGCCCCGCCACAGCCGGATGTTTGGAAGGCGAAAACCCATGTCCGACCCGGAGCGGCCGTTCCGCCCTGAACGATACCAACTGCAACCGGCGCGGGACGGGCGTCCGCTGACGCTCGCGCCGTTCACGCCGGAGGCCGCCGACCTCATGGGTCCCGCCGTCGCTGCTGTCGGACCGTGGGCGCACTATCGCCTCGACGGCCAGAAGATTGCCGCCGCCTTCAAGTCCCCCAGCGAGAGCACGGTGCGCTATCAGCTCGCGTGCGGCGGGGAGCCCGCCGGCGCCGTGGTGATCGTCCGCCACTGGCTCGCCGGCCCCTACCTGCAGATGCTGGCCGTGCTGCCGCCCTTCCAGAAGCTCGGCATCGGCGCGGCCATTCTCGACTGGTACGAGGCAGAGGCCCGTGCGCATTTCCGGAACCTGTGGCTGTGCGTGAGCGGGTTCAACGCGAACGCGCAACGTTTCTATCTCGCGCACGGATACGAGCAGGTTGCGATTATTCCCGAGCTCATGCAGGCCGGCGACGACGAGCTGCTGATGCGCAAGCGGCTGGCTTAGCGCTCTGAAATCTTGGGACCGGTGCGATGAGGCCGCCCCTCGCCCGACTCTACCTCCGGTCGAAGCTGCGGTCGAAATCGCGCCAGAAGTCGTCCCACTTCTTTTTCTGCCGGTCGCGTTCTTCCTTCTCCTTGCGCGCTTCCTCGGCCCGGGCTGTGCGCTCGAGGCGGCGTTCTTCCTGATCCTCCGTTTCCCAGACACCCAGCGCGTTGGAAGCGACGGCCAGAAACACGGCGATGGCGACGCCGAGTTTGATGGCGTCCCAGAACGACGTCAGCAGTTCGGCGTTGCCGTAGCGGATCGGCTCGGCGAGAACGAAGGCCGTGCGTCTCGGCACGCCCTCGGCGGCATTTTCTTCGGCGCGAGAGGCGGGATGCGAACGGCCACGGAAGGCACGCCAGCGGGCTTCGATGGGCGCGCGCACCTGTTGTGCGGTGACCGCGAACTGCTCGTGATGCACGGCGATGCGCATGGAATTGCCGTCTGCGGTGAAGATGCCCTGCCAGCCAGGCCCCTGCATGAAGACCGAGGGCACGTGAATGGACTCCTCGTAGAACGGGCGCGACACCTTCACCATCGTGCAGTCCTTGAAGGTGATGAAGGGGAAGATGAGCGCGCCTCTGCCCCAATTGCGCACCTTGAGATCAGTGGTGTCGACGCTCTGAATCTCGCGCCAGGGGATGAGGATGTGGCGACGGCCCACGTACATCCCGAGGCCGGCGGGTGAAAGCGTGAGCCGGGACGGCCCCGGACTGATGAGCCGGTAGATGAAAAAGAGAGAGAAGGCCGCGGCGATCAGCAGCACGACCCAACCGCCGAAGCGATGGCGGCCGGTCTCGGAGACAACCATAAAGAGGCCGAGCGCGGCCAGCAGGAGCGTATAGGGCAGCCACCCGACGAGCCAGCGGTCGGCGCGATACTCGATCGTGCGGCTGACGTCGGCGGTCGCGGCGTCCGTCATGCGACTCTCCACATCGGTGCTGCAGCCTCTCCGGGCAGCGGCACGAGATCAAGAGTTCGCAAGGACTGTGCGGGTCGAAATGTAGCGCACCGACGATTTACGGCTACGCCTTCACCTTCAGGTCGATATCAAAGCGGCGCTTGAAGGCCTCCTTCAGGCGGTCGAAGACGACACCGACGCGCAGCACCGAGAAGTCTGCGAAGTCGACGATGGTGCTCGAGCGGCCTTCGGTGTTGTGATACTTCGAGAGGCCATAATCGAAGGCGATGTCGGCGGCGTCGAGCACGGCGGGCTCGATGTCGGCCAGGCGATACTTGCTGCCCATCAGCGAGGTATTGGCGGACGAGCCGAACACCGGCGTGCCGGCCTCCCAGGACTGGTGCGCGATCTCGTTGTGGAATGTGCCGGCGTTGAGCAGCATGTCGATGGTGCCGGCCTTGGTGGAGTTCTGCAGCACGAACGGGGCCACGGACTTGAAGAATTTGTGGTCCGGCTTGAAGGGCGCAACGACGGAGAACGGCAATTTTTCCTGCTCGATGATCTCGCGGATGATGGCGCGCTTGGCATCGGGCAGGATGTGGATTTCCTCGCTGATGGCGACGCTGGAGAACATGCCGCTCGGCTTCTCGTAGCTGCGGTTCTTGGCGGCGAACAGCTTGCGGATCGCGGCTTCCTTGCAGCCGACGATGCCATAGGCGACGTCGAGCGGGATGACGGCAAGGCCGCCGGCGTGGAGCGCCTTCAACATGCGGCCGACGTCGCGCGTGATCTGGGCGGGCGGTATGGGGTCACCGGTGCCGGAGATGGGCGCCTCGGACTTTATGATTTCGGCCATGTCTATGCTGGTCCCTCACGCATTACGCGGTTCAAGTCTCGTCTGCGGCCGCCCCTCACCCTAGCCCTCTCCCCATGAAGAATGGGAGAGGGAACAGGTTTCGCCTCACGCTGCGAGCATGGTCGGCTTGAAGGCGAGAGTCTGCTCGGCGAGGCGCGCGAAGCCCAACAGCTCGGCGTCGCCGTGCGGGCGGCCGATGAGCTGGAGGCCGACGGGCAGGCCGTCCTTCGTCACACCGCAGGGGATCGAGATGGCCGGGCACCCGGTGAGGGTGATGACAAAGGTCAGGTACATCCAGTCGATGTAGCTCTCGAGCTTCTCGCCGGCGATCTCGGTGGGGAAGCGCTGTTCGACGCGGAACGGCGGCACCGCGACCGTGGGGCAGGCGATGAGGTCGAAGTCGTCGAAGAAGCGGGCGACGCGATGGAACAGCGCGTTGCGGGCGCCGCAGGCGGCGATGATCTCCTTGCCGGTGAGGTTCAAGCCCTTCTCGATGTTCCAGACGATATCGGGATTGATGCGCGCGCGATACTCCGGCAGCAGGCCGCCGCGCACTTCGGCAAACATGGCGGCGCGCAGGACCTGGAAGCTGTCGATGGCGCCGGAGAAATCCGGTGTCGCGCTTTCGACCTTGCTATCCATCGCCTCGAGTCGCCGTGCAGCATCCTGGCAGATGCGGGCGACCTCGGGATCGACGCTGCGCAGGCCGAGATTGGGCGTGAAGCCGACGCGCTTGGGCGGCCGGCCGCGCTGCATGGCGGCCTGGTAGCCGCCGGCCGGCACCGGACGCGAGAGCGGATCGTGCATCGTCGGCGCAGCCATGGCGTCGAGCATCAGCGCGACATCGGACACGGTGCGCGCCATGGGGCCGTCGACCCACAGGCTGTCGAAGGCGGGCAGGCCGTCGCCGCGCGGCACGACGCCGGCGCTCGGGCGCAGACCGACGACGCCGCAGAAGCTCGCGGGGATGCGCAGCGAGCCGCCGAGGCAGGAGCCGTTGGCGAGCCAGACCTCGTGCGCGGCGAGCGACGCCGCGGCCCCGCCCGAGGAGCCGCCGACCGTGTAGTCGAGATTCCATGGATTGCGCGAGACTCCCCACACGGGATTGAAGGTGTGGCTGCCGGCGAACTCCGGCACGTTGGACTTGGCGAGCGGAATGGCCCCGCGGGCGCGCAAGGTGGCGACGGTCCTGTCGTCTTGGGCGGGGCGGTTGTCGGCGTAGACGGGCGCGCCGTAGGTGGTGAGCTGTCCACCGACGTCGTTGTAATCCTTGACCGCGATGGGCAGGCCGGCAAGCCAGCCGGGGTGATCGTTCGCGTCGCGGCGGAGCGTTTTGGCCTGCGCGCGGGCCTCGTCGATGAAGCGGATGGGCAGCGCATTGACCTTGGGCTCTACGGCGGCGATGCGCTGGGCGGCGGCGTCCACCATCTCGAGCGGAGAGACCTCGCCCTTGCGCAGCTTCCCCACGGCTTCAGTTGCGGTCAGCTGCCACAGCTCGCCCATCGGTGCGTTTCTCCAAGGTGTGCTTGTTCGATGGGAGAACCTAGACGCAATAGACAGGGCGTGCCACCCGCGGCGGGGAAACGCTGCATCGCGCACGGCGCAACGCAGATGCACGACGCTGCGCGTGGGCGCCTTGGCCCACTTCAGTTGTCGATCTTCCGGTAGCGCGATGTCCCAGGAATTTTCTCGAAGGCGCAGGGTGCCGGCGTATTCAGATAGGGAACGATATCGGGATCGTAGTTGGCGATCGTGTTGACGGCGTAGACACTGCTGTTGATGGTGTCGTCGAGGTAGGCTTGGCTTTCGTCGCCCGCAAAGAAGCGCCACCCCGCATCCTCGGGACGGATCGACGCCTCGCGGTACATGTAGCCCACCTTGCTGCCATCGACGGTGATGCGGTCGGTGGCGAGGCAGCCGCCCAGGTGCGGCACCAGGGTCTTGATGTCTTCTGCAGCCAGGGCAAATTTCTTCGGGGCCATGGCCGCACTATTGCTCAGCTCATGCTCCCTGCGCCACCAGTATTCGGAGGATGCGGAAAGGCGAAGGCGGCGGCGAGGTGGCGGCGCCACCAGGGGGTGAAGGCAACTTCGCTGACGGGTGCGCCTTCGAGCGCGTGGATCATGGCGGCGGGGGCGGTGAGGATGGCGCAGTGTTTTGCCAGCGTGTGGCGGCGCCAGCGGAAGACGAGGACGTCGCCGGGTTGCATGTCCGATGGTGCGATTTCCATAAGGTGACGCCTTGCGGCTTCGATCAGCGTCTCGCGACCGGAGGCCTCGGCCCAGTCGCGGGTGTAGGCGGGCGGGGCCTCTGCGTCCGCGCCGTTGAACTCACGCCAGATGCCGCGGACGAGGCCGACGCAATCAGTGCCGACGCCCTTGAGGCTTGCCTGGTGGTGATAGGGCGTGCCGAGCCATTGGCGGGCGAGGGCGACGATGTGGGGGCGGGTGTGCATCGCGTCAGCCACGATCGGCGGTGGTGACGGGATCGCCTGGCTTGGCGACGGCGAGGATGTAGTCGGGGCCGGGCATGTGCGGGAAGCCGCGGAAGTTGATGGCGTTGGCGAACTTCGCCTGGCAGGTGGCGAAGCGCTTGTCGCAGCCGGCGGTGATGGTGAAGGTGTCGGCGGGCGCGATGTCCAGGGCCATGGGCTGCCACAGCTCGATGGTTGCGGCAGTGCCGTTGAGCGTGTGGCGCTTTACTTCCTGTGCGCGGTTGGCATTGGCGCCGGAGGTGAAGGTAACAAGGCCGCGCGTGAACCAGCCCTCCTCGAAGGCGTCGAGGCTTGACGCGGTGAACAGGCGGCGGCTTGCGGCGGCGATAATGCTGCCGTCGCCGGAAAAGGCGGGATCGTCGAGATCGATACCGCAGCGGGCATCGCCCAGATCGGCGTCGCAGCCTGACTGGTAGAGGCGGCCCTTGGGTTGTTGCAGATAATGCGCGAGGCCGCGCACCTCGGCGGTGAAGGCAGAGCCGGAGCGGCGCACCTCGCCGAGGGAACCGGAGCGCATGAGGACACGCTGAGCTGTGTCGGCCCAGTTGACGCGCCATATCTCGATGGGCGCATCGTCGTAGAGGCCAGCGGCGAGGTCGTCCTCGTTGAGTCGGTCGGATTTCAGCGCGGAGGAGACTTCCAGGTTGTCGACGGAGAGGCCGAGCGCGTCCTTGATCTCGCTGGCGGTGAAGCCGCTGGCGGCCTCGAAGGTGGTGCCGTCGAAGGCGAGGTCGCGGTCGTGGTCGGTGAAGCCGAAGGCGGTGCCGTCAGTGCGGGTGACGCGCCAGCACCAGGCAAGCGTGGTGGCGCCGGTGTCGAGGTGGGCTTGCAGCGATGGGGGGAGGGATTTCATGGTCGTGCCCTGACTAATGATCTCGACGTCATCCCGGCACTTGTTGCCGGGATCCAGCTCTCGACAAGCGCTGGAGCAAGCTGCTGGATGGATCCCGGGGACAAGCCCCGGGATGACAATGCGCAGCAGCCCTCACCCGCAAACAGAAAGCGGGCGCAATGCTTGAATGTGCTCAATGTCGGGTAGGCTCGCGATCAATCCGGGCACGCGAACGGAGGCGTAGGATGATCCAAGGCTCGTGTCATTGCGGGGCGGTGCGCTGGACGTTCAAGGGCGTGCCGGATGAGGCGACGGCGTGCAGCTGTACCGTGTGCCGGCGGTACGGGACGCTCTGGGCCTATGACTTTGAGGGCGAGGGCATCGAGGTGTCGGGGCCGACGCAAGCCTACATCCCCGTGAAAGATCTCGGGTTTCATTCTTGCCCGCGCTGCGGCGGCCTAGCGTACTGGCGCGCAGTGAGGCTGAGGGATACGGGCCAGCGGCGCATCGCCGTCAACCTGCGGCTGGCGGACGACCCGCAGGCGGTGGGCGGCATTGCCGTCAGGCATCTCGACGGGTTGGCGGACTGGGAGGAAGTGACGCGCGGGTGCGTGAAAGATATGTGGTTCTAGCTAGGTGAGGATGGCGACCGGCTCGACGCGGAGCACGCGCAGGTCGGTTTCGGTCAGGCCATGTTTCTCCAGCAGGCGGTCGGGGCGCTTGGGGAACTCGATCGAGAACAGGCGTCCGCGGTGGACGAACAACTTGACGCGGAACGTGCGATCGGGGCGGACATCGTCAGGCGATCCGAGAACAATTTGTGCGGCAACCTGATCGGGCTCGGTGTTGGCGAACAGCGTATCGGGCTTGCCGGATGGGTAGCGGAAGATGGCCTTGGCGCCGCCCACCTGGCGTTCGATGTAGGCAACCTGCTCGAGCTGGACTTCGAGGACCGCGCGGGCGTTCTCCGGCAGCGTTCGTCGCCACGCGGTGAAGCACAGCTCTTCCAGCGGTGATAGCTGGGTGCTGCCGAACAGCAGGCGCGGCCAGCGCGTCAGGGCATCGAACAGGAGTTGCATGGCCCGCAGGATACGCGCAGTGCGTTACCGGATCGTCTATGCACGCGTGTCAACGCCGGGCAAGCCGCGTGCTCAGAAGCCGTCCATCATCACGATGGTGAAGGCGATCACGGTGAGCACAAAAACTACCGGCTGCACGCTGACGAGCAGGGCCGCGCGGCCAAGCTGCCGGCCCTTGATGGCGAGATAGGCGCCCCAGGCGGCCAGGATCGGGAAGACCACCAGCGCGGCAAGGAGCATCAGAGCGGGATAACCGCTGGTGGGAATCGCGGACAACGGCAGCTGGAAGAGGGACGGCAGGTAGAAAAGCCATTGCACCAGCTCCAGGACCGCGACGCCGAGGATGACGATGCGCGCAAAGGACCATCGGCTGGATGCAGTGTCTGTCACGAGTGTCCCCTCAATCTCTCGACGGAACATTAGCAGGTCGGGCGCAGATGGGTTAGCGCGTCGAATGCGTGACCGCACGATTTGTTTCGCGTCGCAAATGCCGGTTGCGGCCTGCGGCCTAACCCAACCAAGGGGCGACGTACTTGCAAAGGTCATCCCGGCACGTGTTGCCGGGATACAGCCTTCGACGAGCGCCCGAGCAAGCTGATCGATGAATCCCGGGGACAAGCCCCGGGATGACAACGCCAGAAAGCTTCACACCCTGATCTCTACGATGGGGATTGAGGGGATGGCGCCGTGGCGGAAGCCTTGCAGGTTGATCTCCAGTTTGTCGGTGTCGAAGCGGACGGGGACGTCGAACTCGAAGCCGGCGGTGATGGTGGCAGCGGCTGAGGGCACGTGGCCGGGCTGGAAGGCGACGAGACCGGTGGCGATGTCGACGGTGAAGGCGGTGCCCGGGGTTTGCGTGACTCCGGCCACGGCGATGAGCACGGTGCCGGCGACGGGCTTGGTGATGTTGCGCGTCCAGGGATTGAAGGCGGAGCCGTAGGTCTTCATGAGTGGGAAGGCGGCGGTGGTGCCGTCGCCGGTGCCGATTTCCTGATCCAGCGCGGCGGGCATTGCTTCAGGCGCGCAGGATTTCCAGTCGGTGGGATCGCGCCAGCGGAAGCCGTGCAGACGGCCGCGGCGCTCCTCGAAGAAGGCGATGACGGCGTAGAGGTCGTCGAGCGATTTCACGCCGCAGCCGGCGTTGTAGCTGCGGCGCGAGTCGGCCCAGCGCGCGTTGCGCTCCTCGGCGCCGGAGCCCAGCACGATGACGTCCGTGCGGCGCTCCGGCCCGCCGCTGGCGGCGCGCGAGATGGCGGTAGGGAAACGGGTTTCGTGGAACATGTGAGATCGTGAGTGTCGTCAGTGGTGAGTGGTCAGTCGCCAGTGGTGGGGCGCGGCAGGAAGCCGTTGTCGGTATTCAGCTTCGAAGATTAGAAGCCAACGGACGCCATACGCTCGACCCACCACTGACCACTCACGACTGACGACTGACCAAACTCAAAGATTGCGCTGGCCCTGCGCGACGGCGCGGGCGAGCAGGGCGGCGACTTGGGTTTCGGAGCGGCGGAAGCTGTCGGCGTCGGGCGTGGTGACATTGAAGGTGATATTGAGGCCGCCGCCTCCGCCCGCGCGCACGCCAAGACGACCGTCGGGACCGCGCGCAAGCGGCAGGATGGCTTCAGGGCCACGCTCGCCGGCAACGCCGAAGCGGTTGCCGGCGAGCGGAAAGGTGATGGGGCTGGCGATGATGCCGCCCTCGGCGAAAGGCACCGGCATGCCGCGATGGATGACGCCGCCCTTGGCGAAGGCGAGGCCGGTGACGGCGCCGGCCAGCGCGCCACCGATGGCGTCGGTGAGCGGCTTGAAGGCGGCTTTCAGCGCGAGGTCGGAGAGGCGCAGCGCGAGGTTGCGCAGCACGTCGCCGAAGCTTTTGCCGCGGATCAGGAGGTCGGAGAAGGCGCTGCCCAGCGTGTTGCCGAAACGCGTGCCGAGGCGCGCGCAGTCGGCGAGCTGGCGCTCCAACGGCGCGGTGTCGGCGTCGATGATGACGGTGAGGGTGGGGTCGAGGGCGTCGGTGGTGGTCATCGGTACGCTTTCTTGTCACCCCGGAATTTCGCGTCAGCGGAATATCCGGGTCCCAGGGGATGCAGTTTGCGAGGGTGACGTTCGTGGCCCTGGGTCCCGGCTCTCGGCCGAACGGCCGAGGCCGGGATGACAATCAGGATATCGCCGCATCAAGTCTGCAAGCGTTGAGCGCGAGGTGGGTGTGTCGAAGTGCGCGGGGCCGAGGAGGCCGCGCAGCGCGGCGTCGAGCTCGCGCGGGGTCATGGACCAGAAATCCGCCGGGCGCAGACGGAGCAGGCCGAGGCCGGCGGCCATCACGTCGGGCCAGGGAAAGGGAAGGGGGAGGCGTGCTCCTTGTCGGCGTTCGCTCTTACTTCGCCGCGGCTCATTGTTGGCTCACCCCCACCCCTGGCCCCTCCCCGCAAGGGGGAGGGGGGAGTTTGAGGTGGAAGTGCGGTGCCAGCTCCGCTCTGGGCGGCGCCTGTCGCCTTGGATGCGGTGCCAGATTTTTCGGGCTCGGTTTCGCGGCGTGAATTGCGACTGCGGTCTTCGGTGAGGCCGGAGATGATCTCACCGGCGATGGGTGCGGCGGGACCGCCGAAGGTGGCGCCGAGCAGGCGGGCGACGATGTCGACGAAGCCGGCGGCACCGCCTTCCGCCTGCATGCGGCCGACCGCCTCGTCGAGGATCTCATAGCCTGCGCCGCGCAGGCCGGCGCCGATGATGCGTTGCGCATCGAGGGCGGAGAGGCGGCCCTTCTGGAAGCGCTCGGCCAGCGCTAGCATGTCGTCGCTGCCGAAGGCGTGCTCCAGCTCGGCGAGCGAGCGCAGCGTGAGGCACAGGCGATAGGAGGTGCCGTCGAGGCACGCCTCGATCTCGCCGCGGTGGGGGTTGGGCATGGTGGGACCTTCATTCCTCTCTCTCCAATCTTCATGAGGAGAGGGTTAGGGAGAGGGAGATACACGCGGCCACGCGACGCGTTATGATCGGGACGGATCGGATTCAGAGGCGCACATGACCACGCTGCATTTCATTTGTGGGAAGGCGGGGGCGGGCAAGACGACGCTGGCGCGGGAGTTGGGGCGGACGCTGCCGGCGGTGGTGTTCGTCGAGGACGAGTGGATCGATACGCTCGGGTTCGAGATCAAATCGCTGCAGGATTTCGGGGTTGCGGCAGGCAAGGTGCGCAAGCTTATTGGGCCGCTGGCGGGCGACCTGTTGCGGCTCGGCGTCAACGTGGTGTTCGACTTTGCCGGCAACACGCGGAAGGGCCGGCAGTGGGTGCGCGGCGTGTTCGAGGCGGCGGGCGCAGACCATGTGCTGTATGTCATCGAGGCGACGGACGCGCAGTGCCTGGCCAACATCCACCGGAGGAATGAGGAGAAGCCGGCGGGGATTTATGCGGGATACGTCTCGGATGAGACGTTCCATGCGGTGACGGCGCACTTCCTGCCGCCGCAGGAGGATGAGGGGTTTGTGGTGAAGGTGTACGGGCGGATGTGAGCCTGATGGGTAAACCTGTGGCCGCCCCTCACCCCGGCCCTCTCCCCGTAAGAACGGGGAGAGGGAGATCAGGCCGCCGCGAATGTGAGCTCGCCGGCTGAATCCAGGCTCAGATCGAAGGCAACTTCGGCGTCGTGGCGGCCGGTGAGTTCGAGGCTGGTGATCTGGAAGAGGCCTTCGACGGTGCCGAAGTCGGGGATGACGATTTGCCAATCGCGGATGGTGCCATTGAAAAAGTAATCGCGGATGAGGGCGTCGGAGGCGGCGTCCTTGAAGATGCCGGTGCCGGTGACGCGCGCATGCTTGGCGCCAGCGCCCGAGAGCAGCTCGCGCCAGCGGCCGGCGGAGTCGGCGTGCGTGATGTCGACGGTCTCGGTGTTGAAGGCGAGGCTGCGCGAGCGCAGGCCGGCGACCGTGGTGAACGTGCCGGCGCCGTCGCTGTCGACCTTGAGGAGGAGGTCTTTGCCTTTCTGGGCGGACATGGGCAGGGGCTCCTGGGTGGAGAGTTTGAGAACGCGATGCGTGAGTGGTCAGTCGTGAGTGGTGAGTGGTTTGGTCAGTCGCCAGTGGTGAAGGACGCCTACGCCTCTCACCACTGACCATTCACGATCTCACGACACACGACCGCACGAATGTCGGGCCTGCAGACTTTGGCGCTCTCAGGCGGGTTCCGTGACGGCGCGGAAACGGGCGAGCCCATGGATGGTTTCGCCGTCGGGGGCGCGGCGGGCTTCGGAGAACTCGTGGCGCAGGTTGACGAGGCGGTGGCCGGAGAGCGCGAGCGGCTCATCGTGCAGGGCTGAGCGGAGGGCGGCGAGTATTTCGTGCGTCTGCCTCTTGCCGCGGGCGTCGGACCACACGTGCAGGGTGAGCAGATGCTCGGCGCCGGCGTCGGTGTCGGGATCGCCGCCGGTGGACCAGTCGCGCTCCGTGGTCTGGCCGATGGTCAGATAGGGCAACGCGCTGCCCTGGGGCACGTCGTCATAGATGCGGTTGGCGCCGAGGAGCGCGGTGAGTGCGGTGTCAGCAACGAGCGCGGCGTACACCGATTGCTGCAGGGCAAGGGCGGCGGAGGGCATGGTGCGTACTCGACGCTGACGATGCGTGTTCGCGGGGAATGCGCGGCCGCCCCTCACCCCAGCCCTCTCCCCGCGAGCGGGGAGAGGGGGAGTGACGCCGGGGGTGGCGCGATCATCTGGTCGCGCCGGGGCAACCCGTGCGCGCAATATCTGCGAGCCCGGCAACTCAGATGAGGGAGCTGCTAGGCCGTGGGTCCCGGCGCTCGCTGCGCTCGGCCGGGAAGATCGGTGAGGCGGTAGGCGCGCCAAGTATTGGCGTCGGCGGCTTGCGCGTGCTTCCGTTGTCGGCGACCCCTGTCAGGTCGGATTTGACCGCGGCGGCGGGCCGGGCGGGGGCGGCGGCACGAAGCGCGGGAAGGCGATCTGACAGCCCTTTGATACCGACACCTGCTCCATCGCGACCAGCTCGCCCTTCATCCGGCTCAACTCGGCCGCCGTTGCACCATTGCCCTGGATGGCAAACGCGGCCGGCCAGAACACGAGAAGGGTGACACCCATCACGATGGCATCCTGGTTGGCCTTGGCATCCTGCTGGGCCCCCAGGTCGTTGGCGCGCGCCGCGACCCGGTGCGCCTCGGCCTCCAACTGCGGACAGCTCATGCCCGAGTAACCGACCGTGGACACACTGGCTGTTGTGATCTGATTGGCCGCCGTCGCACAGCCTGACAGCAGCAGGCCACACGCGAGCGCAACAGTGGATGAATTCATGCCCCTCACCTCCCGATGAGGCGAACAGATATGATTCGATCCGTCGTCGTAATATCCGCCAAGTGATCACCTGTTGAGAGCGCGTTACAAGCGGTGACAATTCTTTCCGGACCCGCGCTGCGCGCAGCCGGATGACACGCGCGACGATGGGTGACAGCGATGGAAACATCGTGGGCTGAGATCGCCAAATCGAGTCACTGCGCGGTGCCCCAGATGCGGCGGACGGCGCGCTCGAGCGCGTCGCGGCGCGTTTCGGGGTCCGAGACGTCGATGCCGATCGCACGCTCGGATTGCAAGACGTCCTGCAGCTCGCGGGCGAGCTCGATCTGCAGGCGGCTCCTGACGCGTGCCGAGATCGTGTGCGCGAGCAAGCGGCGGCCGCGATGGCCGGCATCGTCGACGAGGCTGCCGGTGGTGGTGACGCTGACTTTCATAGCGATCTTTCCTCGCAGAGACACTTGAGGTGGCTGCGGCGGCCGAGTTCGAGGATGGCGACGATCTCGTAGACGCGGGCGCCTTGGGTGAGGCGCATGGCCGGGGCGATGTCGGTGCGGTGACGGATCCACACCTCGTGCGTGAGGCGGCCCGCGACCTGGTCGTGAGCGAGGCGCTCGCCGCCGGAGATGGGGCGCACGTGCGCCCACAGGTCGGCGACGGCCTGCCAGGTGACGGTCGCGCCGCCGGCGTCGTCGGCCGTGCGCACGGGTTGTTCGAGCGCGAGACGCTCGCGCATGGCGCCGATCTGCATGGCGGGCTTCCTGCGGAGTCGAGTAGGGCTGGCGATGGGAAGCAGGCTCGGACGCGCAAAGCGATCCACGAGGGCGGCTGCCCGCTGAGCGCGGTGACCTGGATCCCCGCCTGCGCGGGGATGACGATTGGGGTACGGCGCAAGCCTCACAACTGGCGTCACGCCCCGCGAAGACGGAAGTCCGGTGCGCAGCTCCGCCGCATTGTGCTTGTTCCCTCTCCCCGTTCTTCACGGGGAGAGGGTTAGGGTGAGGGGCGGAGCGGCCGCCATCTGCCGCCGCCCCTCACCCCGACCTCTCCCCACGCTGCTGCGGCGAGCAGCGCGGGTGGCGCAGCGTGGGGAGAGGGAGAATTGGAGTCGGCTCACAGGCGTTTCAGGCGATAGGGCGCGAGCAACTGCTCGACCATGTCGGGCGGCGGGGTTGCGCCAGCGCCGACTTCGAAGGGCGTGCGGTGCTCGTACCAGTGGGCGATGAGCAGGCGCACGGCCTGGCGGATGGGCTCGGGTATGTCGGTGGCCGCATCGCCGAAGCCCGAGATGAAGGCGATCTCGATGCCGTTGGCGGTGCGGCCGGCACTGGGCCAGACACCTGCGCCCTGGCGCACCAGGCGCGCGGGAGCGGATGCGCCGTCGAGCACATAGGTGTCGGGGGCGAGTGTGGTGGTGCCGCCGTCCGCATCGTAGAGGCGCACGGCGGCGATGCTCTGCACGGGCCGCAGCGGCAGGGTCAGCGCGACGCCGCTCGGCCAGGCGTCGAAGAACCAGGACCAGCTTTGCGTGACCAGCGAGAGAGCGAGCACGGATTCGATGTGCAGACGCGCGGTGACGATCAGGCTGCCGATGAGCGTGTCCTCGGCGCTGCCGTCGATGCGCAGGTGCGCCTTGGCGTCGGGGAGCGTGACCGGCTCGACGGCGGGGCCGGCGTTGAGGATCAGGGGCATGGCGAGGTGACTCCAGCGTTCCCCTTGTGGAGGAGGAGCAGGGAGGGATTGCAGAACACCTGCTGTCGGGGTTCCCCCCACCCCTAGCCCCTCCCCACAAGAGGGAGGGGAACCCGGGCGGCGAACTGGTGCGAGCGGGATCGCGCCGCGGAGAGCGACGGCGATCGATCTGCGATCCCGCTCGCGTCGCGCAAGGCCGCGGGAGGGGCACGGCTTCGCGCGAAAGGTGTGTGATGTTCTCCCTCTCGCCGTTCTTACGCGGGTAGGGGCGGGGGAGAGGAATGCGAACAATAAACGATGCAAGTTGTCATCCCGGCCGAGCGTCAGCGAGAGCCGGGACCCAGGGGCCGCCAGCGCCGACGTCACCTGCAGCCCTGGGTCCCGGATATTCGCCTGCGGCGAATTCCGGGATGACAGGGTCGACTAGTCCGCGAACTTCAGGAGCTTGATGGCGTCGAAGTCCTGGACGCCGCCGCCGACGCGCTTGGTTGTGTAGAACAGCACGTAGGGTTTGGCGCTGTAGGGATCGCGCAGAATGCGGATGCCGACACGGTCGACGATGAGATAGCCGCGGCGGAAATCGCCGAACGCAACCGAGTAGCTGTCGGCGGCGATGTTGGGCATGTCCTCGGATTCGGCGACGGGGAAGCCCATCAGCGTGGAGGCGTCGCCGGCTTTCGCGGCCGGCTGCCAGAGGTAGTTGCCCTCGCCGTCCTTCATCTTGCGGATCACGGCTTGCGTGGCGCGGTTGAAGACGAAGGTGCCGTTGGCGCGGTAGCCCGACTTCACCGCGTAGACGAGGTCGATCAGCTTGTCGCCGGGGTCGGTGGCGGGAAAGGCGCCATCGGCACCGCTCAGGATGAAGCCGATGTTGCCCCAGCTCCAGGAGCCGTTGGCGACCTTGGTGTAGTCGAGGAAACCTTTCGGCTTGGCGGTGCCGTTGCCGGTGACGAAGGCGGTGCCTTCCTGCTGGGCGAAGCTGTCGCGCACTTCCTCGGCGATCCATTCCTCGATGTTGACGGCGCTATCGTCGAGCAGCGCGGAGGTCGCCGCCGGCATGGCGTAGAGCTCCATGGTGGGGAAGGACAGCTCGGCCAGCGTCGGTGAGTCCGTCTCGGGGCGCGCGGCAGTTTCCGCGATCCAGCCGGCTTCAGCGCCGGTGATGGAGAACGGCTTCTTGTAGACCGAGGACGAGACCTGGCGGATGCCGGCGATGGCGCGGATCGGCGAGACGTTGCGCACGCCGCGGTTGACGGAACGCTCCAGCTCGTCAGGGACGAGATAGCCGCCGTCCGCGTCGGTGCCAACGGAGAGGGCCTTGGCTTCGAGGTCGCGCAGGCTGGTGGCGTCGCCCTTGCGTACGTAGGCATCGAAGGCGGCCTTGTGGCGCAGGTTGGAGCCGGCGCGCGCGACGGGACCGCCGAGATGCGGACGGGCCGCCTTCAGCGCGAGATCGTCGACGATGCGCTTCGTTTCGTCGAGTGCGCGGTCGATGCGGGTGAGCTTGTCAGTGGTGACGGGATCGGCGGACGAGCGGCGCTCGAGCTGGGACAGGCGGTCGTCGTTCGTTTCCTTGAAGGCTTCGAACGCGCGCATGAACTCGCCGAAGGCGGCGTTGACGTCATGGTCGGTGTCGGGGGCGGATTTGGTTTCGAGGGTGTGCATGGGGAGTCCTTTGCGAGGGATGCTGCATGAATGGAGAGTGAGTCCACGCGACGCGGTGCCCTGGATCCCCGCCTGCGCGGGGATGACGTTTGGCGTGGGGGACCAACCTCACTGCTGGCGTCACTCCCGCGGAGGGGTGTCCAGTGCGCAGGGCGGCGAAGGTGTGCCGTCCATTCCCTCTCCCCGCGCTGTCACGCGCGTGGAGAGTTGGCGATGCGTGGGAAGAGGGAGACACTATGAGGTTGTCATCCCGGCCGAAGCGAAGCGGAGAGCCGGGACCCAGGAGCAACGGGTGCATGCGCAGCCCCTGGGTCCCGGATAGTCCGCTAGCGCGGACTTCCGGGATGACAGGTTCGCAGGAGCCGCGTTGCCTCTCCGATTTGGGCGATGAGGCGGGCGCGGGGGTGGCCTGCAGCAGCGTCCTGCATGGTGAGGCCCTTGTGGCCGCAGCGGATGACCGCCCTGGCCTGCGAGCGCGACAGCCCAGCGTCCTGCGTGAGCCAGCGTTCGAATTCTCTTTCCGTGGGTGCGCGGCGCGCGAAGGGGCGCGCCTTGACGTGATCGACGCGCGCCTCGGGCAGTAGCGGAAAGGTGACGATGGAGATTTCCCAGAGATCGATTTTCGCGAGGCGGCGGATGCCGGACTTGGCGTCACGCGTGCCGACCACCGTGCGGAAGCCGATCGAGAGGCCGTCGAGCGCGCCGGCGCGCATGAGTGAGAGCGTCTCGCGCGCGCGGGCCACGTCGAGCATCAAGCGGCCGCGGGCGAACAGGCCGCGCGCGTCTTCCGCCAGTTCCTCCCACACGCCGATGGGCTGCGCGGGATCGTGCTGGAGCAGCATCTTGATGCCGCGCGCGGTGCGCTTCGTGAGGCTGTCGCGGAAGGCGCCGGGCAGCACGATATCGCGGCCCATATCCTCTACGCCGAACAGGCTGGCGTAGCCGGAGAACGTGCCGTCGGGCTCGACGCGCTTCAGGTCGAGCGCGGTGAATTTGAGTTCGGGTGGGGGCATGGGTGTAGTTCTTTCGCGCGATGTGTCTGTCATCCCGGCACGTGTTGCCGGGATCCAGCTCTCAACGAGCGCCGGAGCAATCGGATGGATGGATCCCGGGGACAAGCCCCGGGATGACAGCGAGTGCGCGGCATCCGACTCCGATTGAGTTCATCGCCGTCAGAGATGGGCGTGGCCGACGGCGGCGCGCTTTTCGTTCTGGGTGAGGAAGGTGGCTTTGTCGATGCGGGTCCAGAGGGCTTCGCGTTCGGTGGAGAGCGCTTCGATGGAGTCGAGGTCGGCGGACTGCCTCTAGCCCTCCTTCTCGACCTCGTCGCGCAACATCCTGAGAAAAGTGACGACACCCTTTCCTTCGTGGAAAACGATGTCGGACGGCATAGACCACCAGATATCCTTGAGCTGATCGTCACTGTAACGGCCGCTTAACAACTCATCGACAAATGCTTTGATCGCTGGGCGCTCCTGCGGCTCAACGCCAAGCATGGCAACCAGCATTAGCTCCTGCGGTGTCGAGGCTACCAAATCCAGATCCTGCACGAGGTTGCGGCAGACTTTCTTGAATTCTTCCGGTGCGGTGATGTTCATCGCTCAATCTCTGTTCGTCGGCCACGCGGAATGGACATAGTAGCCACGATCATTCCGATCGGTTCGTCTGATTAGGACAGTTACGCCGTAGGTCGTACGCATGGTGGGCTGAGAACGATTGTTGGGCGCGTAGGCCTCGTAGCCCGTCGGCGAGCTGAAATCGGCGTGAGCGTACATGAACGACAGAGACATTGGAAAGCGACCCTGCACGAAAGCATCCACTGTCGCTTGGTTTTGTGAAAGCGTAGAATTCACGGGCTCAGCGCTTCGATGGAGTCGAGGTCGGGGCGGAGGTCGAGGTGGGCGTCGAGTCCGCGGCCGCCCCTCACCCCGTGAAGGACGGGGAGAGGGAGAGAAGCGCGCTCGTCACTATGGGTGCAGGCACAGGAAGCCGAGGAACTCCTCAAACGAGCTGGCTACATGGTAGAGGTCGCTCTCGCGCCATTCGCCGGCGCCCCAGAAGTGGCGCTTGTCCCAGAAGGCGACGCGATCCGTGCCCTTGCGCAGGTCGAGGCAGACATAGTTTCCGCTGCCGTCGCCCGCGATTGGAACGATGCCCCGTGGCAAGCCGCCCGCATATAGATCATAGGCGTATGCCAGCTCGGTCGTGGGCCAGCGCACCCCTATTCCAAAGAAGGCTTGTACTGATCCTGTGGGATTTAGCGGCATTCCTTGGATTGGAAACGATTGACACTTTGGAACGCCCCCATTCGTCGCGAGCAGGAACTTTCTGTAGAGTGCTGGCAACGCAAGCCCACGGTCGCGCTCGAACTCCTCGATAGCGGACAATGATGTCTGCGGATTTCCGTCAACGATCTCCGGAATCATTTGGTCACTCGCTATCGCTTGCCTGGGAGATTGCCGATGCCAATTGATCCTGTGTGACCCGCTCCTACGTGCCATTGGGGGCGGCGATCTGGTCTCTTACCCTTTGGAAGAACGGTCTGATCGGGGAATAGCCCCATTGCGACCCGCATTGCGACCACAACTCCTGCAGTTCCTCATCGCTGGCTTCGGACGCCAGCAGCTCTCCAAGATATGCGTTCAACTCGGCGGCTCTCGCGTCGTCCAGAGTGGCTATGTATCCCGATGCGGCGTCATCCAATCGCGGATACTCGTACTGTATGTCCTGATGAAACCATTGAGAGAATCCAAGAAAGGAATCCGGGGGCGATTGCGTTTGCTTCACGGGTTTGGCTCCCTGGTCTTGCACATCGAACAACAGCAATTCGACCTTCATCGGTGGCGTCCTGAAAGATTCGACGACAGACGATTTTGAACTCGTCCGGTACGGTCATCACACCCACCTAATCTTGCCTGGGATAGGCCGTCTGAACGGTGAAACCGTTCCTCGAGCGCGGATCGTGCACGATGACGACACCCACGCCATACGTGTCTCGGATGTAATGCTGGGCCCTTATACTTGGGGCATAGGCTTCGATACCTGTCCTTGAAAAGAATTGGGCAGTGATGAACTCCCTCTGCAGCCTACCACTTGCGACCATCTCAACAAGTTGCTGGTTTTGGGCCAGCGCAGAGCTGACGAGCCTGTTCGCGGCTTCCAACGAAGGAAACGATCCCCAACGACTCCGTGCGTGCTCGATAATACCGAGAACTCTCCGGTCGCCGCTGGCCGCAGCCAAGAGCCATTCTGGGGTCTTGCCTACATGCTCCTCGATCGCATACCCACCTCGCCCTCTTTCCTCCAGCAAATCTATCCTGTGCCTGCTTCCGCCCTCGTCCTGCGTTGGAAGCACGAGGCCGTCGCCACCGCCGTCTCCTCCCCATTGGCCGCCGCCGGTTTGGCCGGCAGGGACGCGAGGTTGGTCGACGCGGAAGCCGGCCTTTTGCGCGAGATCGTCACCACCATCGACGGGGCCGTGGCCGACGGCGGCGCGCTTCTCGTTCTGGGTGAGGAAGGTGGCTTTGTCGATGCGGGTCCACAGAGCTTCGCGTTCGGTGGAGAGCGCTTCGATGGAGTCGAGGTCGGGGCGGAGGTCGAGCGTCCGCACCCCTCAGTACGGATTCGGGCGTAGCGAGGCGAGGAACTCCTCAAAAGAGTCGGCGACGTGATAGAGGTCGCTTTCGCGCCACTCCCCGGTGCCCCAGAAGTGGCGGTGGTCCCAAAAGGCGACGCGGTCCAGACCCTGTCGCAAATCAAGGGCGACAAAGCTGCCTCCATCGTCGATCGCAATCAGAACGATGCCGTTTGGAATTTTGGCCGCGTACAAATCGTTACTGTATGCCAGCTCGTCCGTCGGCTCTGCGACGCCGATTCCAGCAAATGTTTGCAGAGTCCAGATAGCCGTGTTGCTCATGCCGTCGACTGGGAACGCGGTGTCCTCGGACACACCGCCGTTGGTCTCAAGCAAGAAGTCCCTGTAGCTGGCCGGCAGATTGATCCCGCGATCTTGCTCGAATTTGGCGATGGCCGACTCGGTGGTGGGCGGGTTGCGTTTTGCCATCTTCATCAGAGCGCCCTATCTCTTCCGGCCTGGCAGATTGCCGATCCCTCTTGATCCGGTGTGACCCGTTCGACGGTGAATGTCGCTTGGCACAAGTTGCATTGTGTAGCCGTCCTGATGATGGTGCCAAACCATGCCATGGGGCGTCGTGGAGAAACCAGCGGCGCGATTGGCGATTGGACCTTCATGCTCTGTCAGGTCAATCTGAAAGCCGCGGGATCCTGAGTTAGATGTACAGACCGCCGCCGCCGTCTCGTACCCATTGGCCGCCGCACGATGCCGTGGTGTCGAGCTGCTACTTATTCTGGCGCCACCACTGATAGCCGCGCTCATGCAGGATTTCGAGCGCCCTCGCTATCCCACTGTCCGTGCCTACGACATAAGGAAAAGGGCTTCCATACGGTGGTCCCGTGTGGCGCATGTCGATCCAGTGCCGACCCTCGCGATTGTAGCGAAGGTTTGCAGGAAGCTCTGCAATGACCGCAAGCGATTCATCCTGCGTCAATGCCCGCAAGCGCCGTGTGGCATCTCGGTCGACCGACATTCTCACAAGGTCTGCACCCACCAGATTGTTGAGCGCTCCGCACAATTGCTCGATCTCATTGGCATCGCCGATAGGCTCCATTGCGGTTACTAAAAGCGCAAGCACATCTTCTTCACCGGCTTCCTCCAGCTCCGAGAGGATGCGCATTTCCAGTTCCGACACTGTCGACATGTGTGCCCAATCCTCTCTTCTCATCTGTCAGGTATCGTGATGTGCGAACCCCAGCTTCCGTTGCCCGGCCTGTATCGATAGTAGTATCGATTGTGGAATTTTTGACGTGACTCGGTCCGAAAGGGTTCACGCAGAGGTCGTTCCATGATCCGCACCTGGTCTCGGGTCTGAGGATTCTCCAGGATAGCGCCACGGGTTGCGGGCCCACTGAGGATGTAACCTTGCTCGCTCAGCTCGCTGCGCAGCCGATTTACTCCCCATGATGGGTTGGTGTTGGGGATAGCGTCACGGAGGATGTGCGCAAGGCGGGCTTCGGCGGCACGGGCGACTGCCTGTTGGTGCGCTATCTGCCCTTCGATGCCGTCGCGCGGGAACGCGCTTTGCGGCTCGCGCCACCCCGGGTCGAGTTCGCGTACGCGGCGGCGCGCCGCCTGGGCCTGCGCCCTGGCCGCTGCGTACCGCGCCTCTTGCCCAGGTGTGCCATCGCTCCGACCGCCGCGGCGGCGGGCGACGGTGTGTACGAGGCCGTCGCCACCGCTGCCTTCACCATCTCCACCGGCCCAGCGGCCGACCTCGTCGCGCGGCTGGGCGGGATTGAAGTTGGCCTTCGGGAAATCGTGCTGCCAGCTCAGACCTACAGAAGCGTCGGGATTCCCCCCACCCCTGCCCCCTCCCCGCAAGGGGGAGGGGAATTCCGTTGACTCTGCCTTGAGCTCGTCACCGTTACCGAGGGGGCCGTAGCCGACAGCCGCACGCTTTTCGTTGGGGGTGAGGAAGGTGGCTTTGTCGATGCGGGTCCAGAGGGCTTCGCGTTCGGTGGAGAGCGCTTCGATGGAGTCGAGGTCGGGGCGGAGCTCGAGGTGGGCATCGAGCCCGTGGCCGCCCCTCACCCCGGCCCTCTCCCCGTGAAGGACGGGGAGAGGAAGGTTCGCGTAGGCGGGGGCGAGCCAGCAGGAGAGGGATTTCGCCGTGCGGGTGACGAGGGGGAGCACGGTGGCGCGCCAGAAGCTGCGCGTGGCTTCCTGGTAGTTGGAGTAGGTGTTGTCGCCGGGGATGCCGAGCAGCATGGGCGGCACGCCGACGGCGAGCGCGATCTCGCGCGCGGCCACGTGCTTGGCCTCGATGAAGTCCATGTCCTTGGGTGAGAGTGACATCGACTTCCAGTCGAGCCCGCCTTCGAGCAGCAGCGGGCGGCCGGCTTTGGCCGCACCCTGAAAGCCTTGCTCGAGTTCGGACTTGAGGCGGTCGACCTGGTCGGCGGTGAGGTTGCCGTCGCGGGCGGTGTAGACCAGTGCGCCGGAGGGCCGCGCGGAGTTGTCGAGCAGCGCCTTGTTCCAACGCGAGGCCGTGTTGTGGATGTCGATGGCGGTGGCGGCGGCCTCGATGGGGGAGAGGCCGTAGTGATCGTTGAGCGGATGGAAGAGCTTCAGGTGCAAGACGCGGGCGACGCCGGGCACGGCCTCGGCGGGCAGGCGCCGCGTCTTGCCGTCGACGGTGTAGTCGTAGGCCTCGGGCCAGCCGCCGGCGCCGGGCACCACCTTCATGCGGTCGGGGCGCAGCGTGTGCAGCTCGCGGATATCAGGGCCGAGCGGTAGGGCTTCCAGGTAGGCGTTGCCGGAGATGAGGAGGTAGCCGTAGAGCGCCTCGAGCAGATCGGGACCGGTGGCGGTGGCATTGGGCCGCGCGAGGAGCGAGAGGAGCGGGTGGTCGGCGATCTCCTCGTCGCCGGAGTAGAGCAGCAGTGGCACGCTGGCGGCGGCCTCCGCGATCATGCGCACCGAGCGGTAGAGGATGGCGTTGCCCATGAAGCCTTCGCGCGCGAAGGCTGTGTAGTCGCGCGGCGCCCACGCGGGCGCGCCGAGGCGGTCGAAGGCGAAGTAGGGGGCGGGATAGGTCTTGGTCGAGGGTGGCATTTGCAGCCGCCCCTCACCCCGGCCCTCTCCCCGTGAAGAACGGGGAGAGGGGGACGCGGGCGGCACGCGCGACGACAGATGAGCGAGCGTGCGCGAAAGCCAGCTCGGCAACCGAGCGGTGGTCGACTGGTCGGGCATGGATGTCTCTATTCCCTCTCCCCGTCCTTACGGGGAGAGGGTTAGGGTGAGGGGCGGCTACGGACACGAAGCGAGGTGTTGGCCGTGCGCAGATCGCAGCCATGGCGAACAAGCAGAGCGCAGGTTCTGAGATCGCAGCCGATCTCGGCCGAGACGAAGCTGTGGTCGAAGCTGCGCGATCGCAGGCTCGGCGGATTGAAATTTATCAGGCAGGCGCCTGTCGGAGCGTACTTCGTCGATTTTCTGTGTCGCGAGCGCAAAATCATCATTGAGGTCGACGGGGGAACGCACACAACGGATGCGGAGATCGCACACGATGCGGCACGGTCCGCTGAGCTAGAGCGACTGGGATATCGCGTGTTTCGCGTCAGCAATCGGGATGTCTACGACAGCGTCGATCGTGTGCTGGATGCGTTGGTCGCGTTCGTAGAGAACGGCGATTGAGGCTGCGCGATGGGTCTGCGGCCGCCCCTCACCCCGGCCCTCTCCCCGTGAAGAACGGGGAGAGGGAGACTCCAGCGACACGCGCGGTGGCAAACGGCGGGCGACGGTGTGCGCGAGCCAGTTTGACGGAGAGGCGGAGGCGGACTGGTCGGACATGGGCGTCTCTATTCCCTCTCCCCGTCCTTGCGGGGAGAGGGTTGGGGTGAGGGGCGGCTTTGGACGCGTGGCGTTCGGCAGGACGGCCGTGCGGTGCGCGATCAGCTCCAGAGCGAGCGGACGCTGGGCTTGGTGTGGGAGACCAGCATCAGCTCGGTGATGGCCCAGACGAGGGCGTCGAGGCGGTCGGGGCTTTTGCCGTGGGCGAGACCGTCGGCGGCAAAGTCGCACATTTGCGACTCCAGCTCCGGGAAGGTGCCGACGTGGGCGGCGCGGCCTTCGGCGTAGAGCGCCGAGACCGGCTCGGCGCGGGCGTACTTGCCGCGGCTGGCGTAGACCTTCTTCACCGGCACGCGGGCGTCGATGCTCTTGAACATCTGCACCAGCAGGTCGCCGCCCTGGTTGGTCTCGACGACGACGGCATCGGCCTCGTAGTCGTGGTAGGCGGCAACCGCGGCCTTGGCCCACACGGTCGGCTCGCGGCCCTGCACGGTGCGGTCGCCGACGACGTAGGCGCGCTTGTCGATGCCGAGGCCGGCGACGATGATGCCGCAACTGTCGGAGCCTGCGGTGGCGGTGACCGGCGGATCGACGGCCACGACGATGCGCGTCAGCTCGGGCCGCGCGCCGAGGCGGCCCTGCTCGATCCAGGATCGCTTCCACAAACCGGTGAGACGTTCTTCCACGATTTCACCTTCCAGTTCCTGGCGGCCGATCAGCGTGTCGCCGTAACGCCGCTCCATCTCGGCCAGGAACGCCGGAGCCAGATGCAGGGCGTTGTCGGCAGTGCGCGAGCGGGTGGTGGCGGTGGCGTGGTCGTCCATGAGCTTCCTCAGCAGCGGGATGGCGCGCGGCGTGGTGGTGATGACGCACTGCGGCCATTTGCCGAGGCGCAGCGCGAACTGCAGCGTGTCCCAGGCATAGTCGGGCGTGCGCCACTTGCAGAGCTCGTCGCACCAGGCGGCATCGAACTGCGGACCGCGCAGGCTGTCGGGATCGTCGGCGGCAAACATCTGCGCGATGGCGCCGTTGGGCCACACGAGCTGGTTCTTGGACGCCTCCAGCTTCGGGCGCTCGCCGGCCGGGCAGACCGAGAGCAGGCCGGAGACGCCTTCGATCATGACGCTGCGCACCTGCGCGATGGTGTCGGCGATTAGCGCGATGCGGCGCGCGCGGCGGTCGGCGAGCGGCAGCTCCCAGGCGACCTGGGCGCGGACCCATTCGGCGCCTGTGCGCGTCTTGCCGGAGCCGCGGCCGCCGAGCACGAGCCAGGTGTGCCAGCGGCCGCCGCCCTTGGCGAAGACCGGGGCAAGTTGGTCATCGCGGGCGTGGGCGGCCCAGTTGTAACGGATCTCACGCCACTGCTCGGGCGTGAGCGCCGCGCTCCAGACGTCAGCTGCTTGCGGATGGAGGGCCCAGCTTCTCAAGCTCGCCCGCAATCTCTCGGCGTAGCTCGTCCTTCTGGGATGCCGCGGCGAAGGCGTCGGCGTCGAGCTCGTCGCTGAGGGCGGTGAGCTCGGGGTTGACGCTGGCGGACTTTCTCCTCCCGTCGGCGGCGAGAGCGGGTTCAGCGGCCATCTCCGTCACTTTGTTGATGTTGTTGATAAGCTCGGAGAAGCGCGCGCATTCCGTGTCGGACGGAGCGGGTGGCTCTCCGCCAGGAGACTGCGCGTAGACATCCAGCTTGGTTTGCATGCTGATCTCCAGGGTTCTCAATTGCAGGTCCATGTAGCCGTAGAGCCGTTGCAGGAGCGCGCGGCGGGTGCGCTGCGCGGCGGGCGTCATGCTGCTGACGGTGAGACGGGGCCCCGCGAGGCCAGCGGGTGGCAGCGCGGCCCTAACCCAGCCGCGCTTGGCAGCGTGCTGCCGCAGTGCGTTGGCGTGCATGCCCAGACGTTTGGCGATGCCCGAGAACGCGAGGCCCCTGCTGTGAAGGCGGCGGGCTTCGGCCCACTGCTCGTCCGTGTATTTGGATTTGTAAGTCATGGGATGTGCGCACGCGGGTTGGTGGACTCCGGGAGCGTTCGACGACAGGGCCTGGAAACGCGAACGGGGCGGCTTGCGGCCACCCCGGTTTCGACACAACTGTCGGACGATACCTGTTTACTAGCAGATCAGCGCGCCGCTGTCAAGGCCAATATTGCACTTCTGGGACGTTATACTTAACGCGCCAAGTACATCCATAATTATACTCGGGCGCATCCATCCTAACACGATCCGGACGGGCGGGGATAAGCGGACCGTGAGAAACCGGCGCCCGCAGGCGCCGGACTCATCGGCCGGGGCGAAAATCAGCCGCTGTTGCGCTGGTTCTCGATCCAGAAGTCCTTGGTCCAGTCGTGCGACGCGGCCGAGGCCGTGCCCGCAACACCGGTCAGAACCGAAAGCGCGACAAGCGCGGATACGATGGTCTTCATGGTCATCTCCTAAGTCTCGAGCTTTTTTGGTGCGTGCCGTTGTGGCCCGCGTGATTGGCATATGGGTTGACCAGGACCGCGGCAAAGGGGGCGTCACGCGGCCGTGAAACGTATTGAACAGGCGCGCGCACGCTGCGATGGTGCGGCGCCTTCCCGGAAGCATGAATGGATTTCTCCGCAAGGAGCCGCGCTTGCACATCTCGATCGCGACTGCCGGCCGCCTGACACGGGTCTCACTGCTGGCCGCGCTCGTTGCGGTCTGTGCGCTGCGGGCGAGCGCGCGCGCTGACGGCGCGCTTGCGGTGGGCACGACGGGCGACGTCGTGAAGTTCGGCATTGCCTTCGGCATGGTGGCGGACGAGCCCAAGGAGAAGGCGGCGGAGATGGCACTCGAACGCTGCCGCGCGTTCAAGGCATCGCGCGAAGCCAACAACGCGTGCGAGGTGAAGGCGACGTTCAGCCGGCAATGCTATGCGGTCGCGCTCGATCCGCAGTCGGGCACGCCGGGCGCGGGCTGGGGCGTGGGCCAGGACCAGATCGAGGCCAACGACAAGGCCATGACCATGTGCGAGGAAACGGCCGGCCTCGTGCGGCGCCCGTTCTGCCAGGTGCAGGCGGCGGGCTGCGATACGAAGAACTGAGGACGCGACCTCTACGCGCGCGGCGGGCGGGCGTGATCTCTCCTATCCCCTCTGCACCAGGGCCACACCGACGGCCGCGACGGCCATGCCGGCCAAAGCCTGCGGCCCGAGTTGCTCGCCGAACATCAGCCAGGCAATCAGCGCCGTCGTCGGCGGGACAAGGAAGAAATAGCTCGCGACCTTGGAGACGGCGCCGCGCCGGATCAGCAGGTAAAGCAGGCAGATCGCACCGACCGACAGCGCCAGCACCAGCCAGGCCAGCGCAGCGACGAAGGGCAATGACCACGCAATCTCCATGGTTTCAAAGCGCGCGGCGAGAAGCATGACGGGCACCGTGGCCGCCGCATACTGAATGACGGTGGCGGTCCACAGATTGGCATTGGCACAATAGCGCTTTTGATAGAGCGTCCCGGCCGCGCCGCCGAACAGGCCGCACACGGCGAGCGCCGGCGCAGCAAGGCCCGCCGATCCGGCAGCCAGTCCGTAGCGCTCGCTCAGGACGAGGGCGGCGCCGCCAAAGCCCAGGATCAAACCCAGCCATTGGCCCGGCCCGACGCGCTCGCCCAACAGCGGCGCAACCACGGCGGCAATCAAGATCGGCTGCAGGCCGGTAATCAGCGCCGCGAACCCTGCCGGCAGACCCATATGCAGCGCCGAGAATACCCCGCCGAGCTGGAGACTGTGCATCAGCAGTCCGACCACGGCCACATGGACGATCATAATGCCCCGCGGCCACACGGCGCGGGCCAGCAGGGCTGCAATCAGCATCACGACGGCGGCAATCGCGAAGCGGGCACCGAGAAACGTCATCGGCTCGGCGTAGGCCAACCCCGCCTTTCCACCGATGAACCCGGTCGACCACAGAACCACGCATACAGCCGGCGCACCCGCGGTCCAGACGAGGGTCCCTGCATCACTGTTGCGTCGTGCCGATTGGAGTGCCTCGGCCGGCGGAAGGCCGCTGTCACGCTCGCTCATGCTCACCCTGAATTCCCCGACTGTGCCGTCGACAGTATCAGGTTTCCCGAGGGGCACGACCCGCCTCGAGCGGCGGTCTCACGCGGCAACCGGCCGCGTGTCGTGGCGGTGGGAGTGACGCCGCAACATTGCGGGAGGAAGCCGGCGCGGTGATAGAGGGCGCAGGATTCACCAGCGGAAGGCACGCACTCGGCGGCGCTGCGCATGACAACCGCCTGCTTGACGACTACGCTTGCGCCATGGCCGAGCCGACGCACCAAGTTGCACCTCTCGACACCGCGCGCTTGCAATTGCGGCGCCTGAGGATTGAAGACGCCGCGGCCGCGCACCAGGCCTACGGCGATGCCGAAGCCATGCGGTACTGGGACATGCTGCCGTCACCCGACCTGGAGGAGACGGCACGCCGGCTGCAGCGCTCTCTGTCGGTCGATCCGCAATGGCACGTCACCTGGTCGGTATGGGCCCGTCGCGGCGGCGAGGTCCCCGACGATCAGGTCATCGGCATGGTCAACTACCATGCGCGCCAGACCTGGAACCGGAGGCTGACGCTGGGCTGGATCCTGATCCCGCGCTTCCAGGGCCGTGGCTACATGCAGGAAGCTGTGGGTGCGCTTCTAACGCACTGCTTCACCGCCCTCGACACGCACCGCGTCGAGGCGGAAATCGAACCGGACAACGTCCGCTCCGCGCGCCTCGCGCAACGCCTCGGGTTTCAGCGCGAGGGCCTTCTGCGCGACCGCCTGTTTGTTGCCGACCAACCGCGCACCGTGCAGATGTATGGCCTGCTGCGCTCCGAGTGGCGTGGCCGATCCCTGCTCGCGCGCGGCCTGTAGAGTCGAATTCACACGGGCAGCTTTGGCGCGGGTTGCGGCGTTGAGGGTGACGGCGTTCACCCGCTCAACAGGGCATCCCAGCGAACGGGGTACAAGCGCTTCCAGCACTCTTATGGCGCGCTGGAAACGACTGACCCTTCAACGCGGCCGGCTAACCGATCGCCTTCTCAGAACTTGAAGTTCACACCACCGCGAACAATCTGCAGGCTGTGGTCGGTGGCAAAATTGGCCGCGCCGCACACTGCGGGTGAACATGCGAGCGTGTCGTCAAGCTCAACGCGAAGGTACTCCGCTTTCAGCGACCAATGCTTATCAAGTCGGACTTCCACGCCAGCGCCAACGGCCCAACCCGTCGCTCTATCGCTCACACTTGCGATGGTTACGGAGTTGTCTACATCAGCCCAAGCAAACCCGCCCGTGGCGTAGATCAAAGCGCTTGGTCCCAACAGCACGCCAGCCCGCGCCCGGATAGTGGCCAGCCAATTCGTCTCGGTGCTGCAAGGTCCGCCGCAAGCCGGAATTGGGCCCGTGGTGGACTGCAGCTTTGACCAATCACCTTCAACGCCGACAACGAGCCACGGTGCCATCTGATAGTTGTAACCGATCGTGGCACCGAAAATGGCACCTCTGTCATCGGCAGAGGGCGTGATGACCGCGCCGGCGGTCCACGTCGCAGATTCCTCTGCCGAGCCGACGGTCGCCCCTACGTAAAGGCCGGTCCATGAATTCGATGGAGTATCCCGGACGGTGGGACCGCTTGCGTTGGCCGTGCAGACCGTGAATGCCAGCGCTGCGACTGACCCAATTGCCGCTGCAATAAATCGCGACATGGTTCTCAAAGCTCCTACTGATATTCCTTCAACATCGTAATGAACCTATCAAACCCGTGCGCGAGCGCTGTAGCAAAGAAACGACGTTGTCGGATTTGCTCGGTCCCTGTGGTTCTCCGACAACAGCGATATGAACGCTGTTTTCAATCACTTGGGAGCGGGGCCTTGCATTCGCACTGAAGGACTGTCTCTCGCAGACCCGTGCGCCGTTCGACCGTCGGCCGCGGAGGACTATCCGCACACAAACCCAGGCCCGGGTGGGCAGAATTTGGCCAGTGGCGGCGCGTCTCAGGGTGCCACCAACTGAGCGCCATTCCTGCCAGTCCTTACAGATTGCTGCGATGCGATCCGGCCGGATGACCTGCGACAAACCGCTGAAGCTGCCACCCCCTGGAATTATTTCTTTGGCCGCGACCCCGGCGCCGGGTTTGCCCCCTCTTGTCTGAGTGCATGCGCCGTAGCGGCGCGTCACGAAACCGGAGGGCATAGACCATGTGGTATAGGAAGAACGTAGGCGGATGGGAGCGCGCAGCCAGGCTGATCGGCGGGGGTTTGATGCTCATCTGCGGCGTGGTTGCGCTGCAGGCTTCGCCGCTCGGGCTGCTGATCAGCGGTGCGGGTGTGGTGACACTGGTCACAGGCGTCTTCGGCTATTGCCCCGCCTGCGCCGTGGCCGGGCGCGAGCCGCTGAAGGGGTGACGCCGTGGCGCGCGTGTCGGACGATCTCTTGCTCGCGGCACAGTCGGGTGACCGGCATGCGCTCACGCAGCTCTTGGTGGCGCTGCAGCCGAACATTCGACGCTACGCGCGGCGCCTTTGCCACCGCACCTCGGTTATCGAGGACGTGGTGCAGGAAGCCCTCATCGTCGTGTACCGGCGCGTGGGCACGATCCGCAGTCCGGCCGCACTTGCAGGCTGGCTGCTGACCGTCATCTCGCGCCTTTGCATGTTGCCGGCGCTGATGCTGATGCGCGGATATGAGGAGCTCGCCAGCCTGGAAGAGTCGCGCGAGCTCGCAAAGGTGCCGCCGGACGAGCTGCGCATAGACTTGGTCAATGCGATCGAGTCGCTTTCGCCGTCGCATCGCGAAGTGCTGCTGCTGCGCGATCTCGAAGACCTGACGATCGGGGAAATCGCCCAGCGCCTCGGTGTGACGCGCGAGGCGGCCAAAAGCCGCCTGCGCCGCGCCCGCGCGTTGGTGCGCGAATACCTGCTCGGCACAAAGGACAGCGGAGGGGAGAGCACATGACCTACTTCCGTCGAGTCGGCATGTTCGGGAGCACTTTCCTCAGCGCACACCTGATGCGCGGCGCGGCTGCGGCCGCGCTGCTCGCCTGGGCCATCGTCCACCAGGCCGCGCACCCCTGGCTGTCCCTGGGCGCGGGCGCCGCCGCCCTCGTCGCGTTACGCGGATGCCCGATGTGCTGGACCGTGGGCCTGGTCGAGACGCTTGCGCGAGGCCGTCGCGTTTCGACAGATGCTCCTTCAATAGATAGCGCCGCCAGCGAACGCATCAGGAGGTGACCATGCAAAGGGTGAGCGCGGTCTTGGGCTCTGCACTGTTCTTCCTGGTTGCGCCGTGTGTGCTCGCAGGGCTGATCCCGTGGTCGATGACAAGCTGGGAGTTTGGGCCCGCTTTTTTCGGTCTAGAGGTCACGCGCGCGATCGGCGTGCTCCTCATCCTGGTCGGTTTGCCCGGCCTCGTGGACTCCTTTGCGCGCTTTGCGCTGCAAGGGCTCGGCACACCTGCGCCCGTTGCGCCAACCAAGCACCTGGTGGTCACAGGTCTCTACCGGCATGTGCGCAATCCGATCTACGTCGCCGTCGTCGCCATCATCCTCGGTCAGGGCATGCTGTTTGGCGATGGGCGCCTCATCGTCTACGGCGCGCTGTTGTGGCTCGGCTTCCACGTCTTCGTCGTGGCGTACGAGGAACCCACGCTCGAGGAGACGTTTGGGAGAGAGTACGAGGCCTACCGCGCCAACGTCCGCCGCTGGGTACCGCGGGTGGTTCCCTGGAGAGCGCCGGAGCCTGGTCGGGGGCAACCCGCAAAGCCATGAGGTCGGGCGGCTGTGTTCCCTGCGGGGAATCGGGCTCAGTCTCACACAGGGCGGCCTAGCCGCGCATCGCGGCGGTGAGGTAGACGCCGGCGACGATGAGGAGGAAGCCGGCGAGGTGGTAGAGGGCGAAGGTTTCGCCCAGGAAGGCGATGGCGAGGAGGGCGGTGAACAGCGGCGCCAGGTGGATGAAGGCGCTGGCGCGCGCGCCGCCGATACTCTCGACCCCGGCGTTGAAGAACATGTAGGCGAGCAGGCTCGGGAAGGTCGCGACATAGGCGAAGGCGGCGACGGTGGCGAGGTCGAGCGTGACGGTGGCGCCGGAGGCGAGCTCCCAGATCATCGGCGGCGTGTTGACGAGCGCCGCCACGAAATAGGTGATGGCTGCGAAACTCAGCGGATGAATTTGCGGGCGATAGCGCAGCAAGGCCGTGTAGACCGCCCACACCGCAAGCCCGAAGAAGGTGATGATCTCGCCGAGGCTCTGACCGAGCGGCGGCAGCGCGGTGAGATCGCCGCGCGCAACGACCAGCAGCACGCCGGCGAGCGAGAGCACAATGCCGGCGATCTGCCAGCCGCGCAGGCGTTCGCCGAGCATCACCCAGCAGGCAATGGCGATCAGCACGGGGCCGGCGGAATTGAGGACCGAGCCCGTGACGGCCGTCATCATCGTCAGCGCGATGTACTGCAGCGTGTTGAAGAGGCCGGCGCCCATCACGCCGAGGCCGAACAGGAACAGCGCCTGCTTGCGGATGAGCGCGCGGTCGTCCCATAGCTGGCGCGCCGCGAACGGCAGGATGATGAGCGCCGCGCCGGTCCAGCGCACCCATGCCAGGGTGAGGGGCGGAATGTGGCCGGTGGCCGCGCGCCCGACGACGAAATTGCCGGCCCAGAACAGGGCGGTCAGCGTCATCAGGACGTAGGCGACGCGCGGCGAGACGGGTTGAGCGGCGGCCATGGCACTAAAAGGCGCTCACGCCTCGCGGCCGTGAGCGCCAGGAACCTCCGAAAAATGCCGAACCGGCGATAGACGGCAAGGCCGGCCGTCAACGCACGGATTTGAACTCGTCGGTGAGTCGATTGATCTTGGACGCTGCGCCGCCCAGAACCCACAGGTCGTAGACCACGACAAACATGGTCATCACGGCAAGCAGGAGGTTCAGTGCCGACAGCGGCCAGAACCCGGCAAAATGCACGAACATGCCGAACAGCGCGGCAATGGCCGGGATGCCGGACAGGATGTTGTCCAGGTTATGGGAGGAGGAGGAGCCGATGAAGCCGTGCGAGATCGGGTAACCCTGGATGACGAGATAAACCCAGAACACCGCGAAAATCCCGGCGAACACGAACATCGTGCGTTCGGGCGTCGAGCCGCCCAGCATGCCCGGCTCCAGATTGGGGCTGAGCCAGAATACGAGGCCGAGCAGCGCGGCCAGTACGATCGCGCTGAGGGCGCGCGCTCCCATTGATCCAATCACGACATTCCCCTTCTGCCAACTGCCCTGCCCAAGCTCAACAATGCTGGAACGCGCGAGCTTTCGCAACGTTCCAGGCGTGTCGCCGCACCGGGGGTGTCCGGGGGTGCATGCGGCGGCGCCCGAGGTTATAAGGGCGGGACGGACCTGGCTCAATGCGGGGAAATTGCAGCGCGCCGGGCAAAGCCTTACAGGGCTTCTTACTTCCGCCAAGATTGTTGGATGACGCGCAATGGCAAACGTCGCTGTGGTCGGCGCCCAGTGGGGTGACGAGGGCAAAGGCAAGATCGTCGACTGGCTGTCGGAGCGGGCCGACGTCGTCGTGCGCTTCCAGGGCGGGCACAACGCCGGGCATACACTCGTCATCGGCGGCAAGACGTTCAAGCTTTCCCTGCTGCCGTCGGGCGTCGTACGCGAGGGCAAGCTCGGCGTGATCGGCAACGGCGTGGTGGTCGACCCGTGGGCGCTGACGGCGGAAATCGAGCGCGTGCGCGCGCAGGGCGTCAACATCAGCCCGAAGAATTTGCGCATCGCAGAGAACGCCACGCTGATTCTGCCGCTGCACAGCGAGCTCGACGTGATGCGCGAGGCCGCCGCCGGCGAGGGCAAGATCGGCACCACCGGCCGCGGCATCGGCCCGGCCTACGAGGACAAGGTCGGGCGGCGCGCCATCCGCGTGCAGGATCTGAAAAATCTCGGCACGCTGGGGCCGAAGGTCGATCGCATTCTCGTGCACCACAACGCGCTGCGCCGTGGGCTTGGCCAGCCTGAGCTCGAGAAGAGCAAGCTGATGGCCGAGCTGACCGAGATCGCGCCCACGATCCTTCCCTACATGGAGGTGGTCTGGGATCTGCTGGATCGCGAGCGCAAGGCGGGCAAGAAGATCCTGTTCGAGGGCGCGCAAGGCGCGCTGCTCGACATCGACCACGGCACCTATCCGTTCGTGACCTCGTCCAACACGGTGGCCGCGCAGGCGGCGACCGGATCGGGCATCGGGCCAAACTCGATCGGCTACGTGCTGGGAATCGCCAAGGCCTACACCACCCGCGTCGGCGCCGGGCCGTTCCCCACCGAGCTGACCAACGAGATCGGCGAGAAGATCGGCGAGCGCGGCCACGAGTTCGGCGTGGTGACGGGCCGCAAGCGGCGCTGCGGCTGGTTCGATGCCTGCCTGCTGCGGCAGACGGTCAAGGTCGCGGGCATTTCGGGGATCGCGCTCACCAAGCTCGACGTGCTGGACGGGTTCGAGTCGCTGGAGGTGTGCGTCGGCTACACCCTCGACGGCGAGACGATCGAGCGCCTGCCCGCGGGCCACAACGCGCAGGCACGGCTCAAACCCATCTACCGCACCTTCGAGGGCTGGAGCCAGTCCACGCGCGGGGCGCGGAGCTGGACCGAGCTGCCGGCGCAAGCGGTGAAGTACGTGCGCACGATCGAGGAGCTGATCGAGTGCCCGGTGACGCTGCTGTCCACCAGCCCCGAGCGCGACGACACCATCCTGATGCGCGATCCGTTCCAGGATTAGCGCGAAGTTCGGGGCCATGGGATCGCACGAACGCGATCCTCACACACTATAAGAGGTGCGCGCCCCTACACGGCCTTGAGCAGCACGTGCCGCTTGCGGCCGAACGAGAGCTTGATGACACCCCCGTCGAGATCGGCCGGGGTGAGCTTGGCGCCCTCGTCCGTGACGGCGGCATCGTTGACCCGCAGGCCCGCGATCTGCCGCCGCGCCTCGCCGTTGGATTTCACGAGCCCCGCCTTCACGAACGCCGCCAGCACGCCCAGTCCCGCGGCCAGCTCGCTCGCCGCGATTTCCACTGTGGGGAGCCCCTCGCTGGTCGCGCCCTTCTCGAAGGTTTCCTGCGCCGTGCGCGCGGCCGCCTCCGCCTTGTCGCGGCCGTGCAGCAGCGCGGTGGCCTCGGTGGCGAGCACCTTCTTGGCCTCGTTGATCTCCGCGCCCTGCAAGGCCTCGAGCCTGGCAATTTCTGCGAGCGGCATGGTCGTGAACAGCTTGAGGAAACGGCCGACATCGCCGTCCTCGGTATTGCGCCAGAATTGCCAGTAGTCGTAAACCGAGAGCTGGTCCGCGTTGAGCCACACCGCGCCCGCGGCGGTCTTGCCCATCTTGGCGCCGGAGGCCGTGGTCAGCAGCGGGCAGGTGAGCGCATAGAGCTGATGCGTGCCCATGCGCCGGCCCAGATCGATGCCGGTGACGATGTTGCCCCACTGGTCCGAGCCGCCCATCTGCAGGTTGCAGCCGTAGCGCTTGGCCTGCTCCACGAAGTCGTAGGCCTGCAGCAGCATGTAGTTGAACTCGATGAACGACAGCTCCTGGTCGCGCTCCAGCCTGAGCTTCGCCGAGTCCATGGTCAGCATGCGGTTGACCGAGAAGTGCCGGCCCACGTCCCGCAGGAACTCGATGTAGTTCAGCGGCGCCAGCCATTCCGCGTTGTCGAGCATCATCGCCGGCTTCAGTTGCGGCGCATTCCTCAATCTGACTCCGCTCGAAGCCGAGCCGTGTGACGCCGCGTCGAACTCCAGGAACTGCGCGAACACGCCCTTGATGGCGTTCTTGTTGGCCTCGATCGTTTCGATGGGCAGGATGCGCCGCGTCTCGTCCTTGCCGGAGGGGTCGCCGACCCGCGTGGTGCCGCCGCCCATCAGCGCGATCGGCGTGTTGCCGGTCTGCTGCAGCCAGTGCAGCATCATGATCGAGAGCAGATGCCCGATGTGCAGCGAGGGCGCGGTGCAATCGTAGCCGACGTAGGCGATGATCTCCTTTTTCGCCGCAAGCGCGTCGAGCCCCGCGAAGTCGGAGCACTGGTGGATGAACCCGCGCTCATCTAGCACGTTGAGAAAATCGGACGTGTGCTTCGCCATGGCCGTTCAGTTCACTTTGCCGTTCCGGGGCCTCGCCTGCCCTCGGACTTGTTCTGAGGGTGCCCGGGATCCCTCTCTCAGCTTACTCCGTCAGTCGCTGATGGCTGGATACCGGGGACAAGCCCCGGTATGACACTGGAGCATCCTCGTCTGCCGCCGCAGCGCCTGCGGGCACAGGACGGGTAGGCGAACGCCGTCGAACATGCAAGTGGAGCCAGTCCGTGAGCAAGATGATGCGCGCAATTGGCCTCATGAGCGGCACGTCTATGGACGGCATCGACGTCGCGCTCATCGATACGGACGGGGATACGCGCCTTGAGCGCGGACCGGCCCTTTCCTATCCCTATTCCGAGCCGTTTCGCGCCCAGTTGCGCGCCGCCCTGGTCGAGGCTTCGCGCCTGCGCCGCCGCGATGATCGCCCGGGCAGCCTGCACCTCACCGAGCAGTATTTGACGGACCTGCATGCCGAGGCCCTCACCAATTTTCTCGAGGACTGCCGGATCGCCCCGGAGAGCGTCGATATCGTCGGCTTTCACGGCCAGACCGTGTTGCATGCACCCGAGCGGAAATTGACGGTCCAGATCGGCGATGGACCTGGTCTGGCGCGCGCCGTCGGCATCGATGTCGTCCACGACTTGCGCGGGGCCGACGTGGCGGCGGGCGGCCAGGGCGCGCCGCTGGCGCCCGTCTACCATCGCGCACTCGCCGCCCGGCTGCCCGAGCGCCCGGTCGCCGTCGTCAACGTCGGCGGCGTCGGCAACATCACCTGGATCGGCGGCGACGGCACGCTGATCGCCTTCGACACCGGCCCCGGCAACGCCCTTCTCGACGATTGGATGCTGACCCACACCGGCCACGCCATCGATGCCGACGGCACCACGGCCGCACGCGGGAAGATCGATGAGGCCGCGCTCACCGCGCTGCTGACGCATGCCTACTTCGGCGTGCCGCCCCCCAAGTCGCTCGACCGCAACGCCTTCAGCCTCGACCCCGTGCGGCACCTCTCGCTCGAGGACGGCGCCGCCACGCTCGCCGCCTTCACTGCCGCCTCGCTCGCGCGCGCCCGCGAGCACATGCCCGAGCAGCCGAAGCTGTGGGTGATCTCCGGCGGCGGCCGCCGCAACCGCACGCTGATGACCATGATCGCGGAACGCGTCGAGAGCGCCGTCGCTCCCGCCGAAGCGGCCGGCTTCGACGGCGACGCCGTGGAAGCCGAAGCCTGGGCCTACATGGCGGTGCGCTCGCTCAAAGGCCTGCCCATCACCTTCCCCGGCACCACCGGCGTGGCGCAACCATTGACCGGCGGCGTGCTGGCGCGGAAATAGAGACAAACAAGATAACACGACCAGCCGGAGGAAGCGCCGTGGAGACCTACGACTACATCATCGTGGGCGCGGGCTCGGCGGGTGCGGCGCTTGCCGCGCGCCTCACCGAAGACCCGCGCACCACGGTTCTGCTGCTGGAAGCCGGCCGCGCCGGCCACATTTTCTCGCGCCTGCCGATCAGCTTCGGCCTGCTCATCCACAATGCGGCGGCCAACTGGCTCTACGAGTCGGAGCCCGAGCCCGGCACCGCCAACCGCGCCATTCCCGTGCCGCGCGGCAAGCTGCTCGGCGGCTCCAGCGCCATCAACGGCCTCGTCTGGGTACGCGGCCAGCCGCTCGATTACGACACCTGGGCGCAGATGGGCGCGCGCGGCTGGAGCTGGCAGGACGTGGCGCCCGTGTTCGATCGCATCGAGGATTTTCAGACGCGCGGCGCCAAGGGCCGCGGTACCGGCGGGCCGCTGCACGTCTCCATCGTGCCGGACGAGAACCCGCTCTACGACGCACTGTTCAAGGCCGCCGCCGAGGCCGGCTACCGCGTCAACCCCGACTACAACAGCGACGACCAGGAGGGCATCTCCAAGACGCAGGCCAGCATCCGCCGCGGCCGCCGCATGAGCGTCTCCCACTGCTACCTGCGCCCCGCCCTGCGCCGGCCGAACCTTAACGTCATCACTGACGTCCCCGTCCGCCGCATCGTGCTCGACGGTCGCCGCTGCACCGGCGTCGTCTACGAGCGCTGGGGCAGGCGTATCGAGGTGCGCGCTAACCGCGAGGTGATCCTCTCCGCCGGTGCCATCGCCACGCCGCAGCTGCTGGAGCTGTCCGGCATCGGCCGGCCGGACGTCCTGAAATCCCACGGCATCGAGGTCGCGCACGCCTTGGCCGCGGTCGGCGAGAACTTCCGCGACCACATCAACGCGCGCATCGTCTGGCGCGTGAAGGACCCGCGCATCTCCTACAATACCAAGGCGCGCGGGCTCGGCGCCGCCACCCAGGCGCTGCGCTATGCCGCCACCGGCGGCGGCTTTTTCAGCCTGCCGTCGGCGCCGCTCGTCGCCTTCCTCAAGACGCGGCCGGAACTCGCCACGCCGGACGTGCAAATGCACTTGATCCCGTACTCGATCAAAGATCCCAAGCGCCGCAAGCTGCAGGATTTCCCATCCATGACGGTCGCCTGCTATCAGCTGCGCCCCGAGAGCCTCGGTTCCGTGCACATCCGCTCGGCCGATCCCGACGCGCACCCCGCCATCCGCTTCAACTTCCTCGGCGACAGCATCGACCAGCGCACCATGGCCGAGGGCTTCCGCATGATGCGCAGAATTGTCGGCGCGCCCGCCATGGATCGCTATCGCGGCGAGGAGTTTTCACCGGGCGATGAGGTGGCGAGCGACGCGGACATCCTCACGTGGATTCGCAACAACTCGCAGACGGCCTATCACCCGATCGGCACCTGCCGCATGGGCCAGGGCCCCAACACCGTCGTCGACGAGAAGCTGCGCGTGCACGGCCTCGAGAACCTTCGCGTCGCCGACGCCTCGATCTTCCCCACCATGCCGTCCGGCAACACCAACGCCCCCGCCATCATGGTCGGCGAAAAAGCCGCCGACCTGATCCGCGGACGCGGGTAGGGCGATTTCTGCTCTGGTTGGATCGGAGTTTCTGTCATCCCGGCCGAGCGCAGCGAGAGCCGGGACCCAGGAGCCACAAGCTCCAGCTCTATCTGCTGCCCTGGGTCCCGGATATTGCGCTCACGCGCAATTCCGGGATGACAATGAAGCAGCGAGCCGATGCGATCGCTTGCTGCGCAACATGTGCACGGATCAGAAATGATCGCCTAGGTGGGAAGAAGCGTCTGCAAGGCCAGGAGCCCTACTCCTTGTCCTTGCGCTCCTTCTCCATCTCCACCGTGCGCCGGTCGACGTACTCGCCGGCGTACGTCACCAGGTCCTCGATCTTGTTCTCGAAGAAGTGGTTGGCGTCGGGGATCACGCCGTGCTCGATCTTCACGCCCTTCTGCACCTTGGTCTTGGCGGCGAGCTCGCCGACCGAGGCCGACGGCACCACCCGGTCCTTGTCGCCGTTGATCATCAGGCCCGACGAGGGGCACGGCGCCAGGAAGGTGAAGTCGTAGAGGTTGGCCGGCGGCGCCACGCACACGAAGCCGTCGATCTCGGGACGGCGCATCAGCAGTTGCATGGCGATCCAGGTGCCGAACGACACGCCGGCGATCCAGCACGAGCGCGAGTCGGGATTCTGCAGCTGCAGCCAATCGAGCGCGGACGCCGCGTCGGCCAGCTCGCCGGGGCCGTTGTCGAAGTAGCCCTGGCTGCGGCCCACGCCCCGGAAATTGAATCGAAGCGTCGAATAGCCCCGCTCCACGAACATATAATAGAGCGCGTACACCACCTGGTTGTTCATGGTCCCGCCGAACTGCGGGTGGGGGTGCAGGATGAGGGCCACCGGGCTGTCGCTGGCGCTTTCGTGGTGGTAGCGGGACTCCAGGCGGCCGGCGGGGCCGTTGATGATCAGCTCAGGCATACGTGGTGACGCTCCCGCTTGGTGCCGGCGTAGTGATGACCGGAAAACTCCGTAGGGGATGGGCTAACCGACGCGCAGCGATTATTGTTGACTTGCTGGCTCGGAATTTCCATATTCCCGTTTGAGTTTTAGAACAGTTCGAAAAGAGGGTCTGCCGCGCCGAACTGCGGGCGTCTCTTAGCACGCCACGGGGTGTCCGGCGCAAGGGGTATGGTTACCAGGCCATGCCGGTTCAAGGAGTAGAGAGCGTTGGAGTTGAACACCAAGGGCCGCTACGCCGTCATGGCGATGGCCGACCTTGCCAAATTCGGCGGCGTTGACGCGGTCCCGCTGTCGGCCGTGGCCGAGCGCCAGCAGATTTCCCTCGCCTACCTGGAGCAGCTCTTCGTCAAGCTGCGCCGCGCGGGCCTGGTGGAAAGCGCGCGCGGCCGCACCGGCGGCTATCGCCTGTCCAAGCCGGCCAGCCAGATCAAGGTCGCCGAGGTGCTGCGCGCGGTCGAGGAAGGCCTGCGCATGACGCGCTGCGGCGGCGAGGAGGCAGTGCCCTGCATGGCCGGCAAGCGCTGCCTGACGCACGGCCTCTGGGACGCGCTCAGCGATCGCATCGGCTCCTTCCTGGAGAGCGTCAGCCTGCAGCAGGTACTGGACGGCATCCCGACCCATCGGCCGCAGCCGATGCATTCGATGACACCGGAGCGGTTCATCGCCGAATGAGCCAGGCGCGCACATATCTCGACTGGAACGCAACGGCGCCGCTGCGGCCGCAGGCGCGCGCCGCCATGCTTGCCGCCCTCGACGTGACGGGCAATCCCTCCTCACCGCACGCCGAAGGCCGCCGTGCGCGCAAGCTCATGGAGGATGCCCGCGAGCAGGTCGCCGCCCTGGTCGGCGCCAGCCCGGCCGATGTCGTCTTCACCAGCGGCGGCACGGAAGCCAACAACGCCGTGCTGTCTGGAGGCTGGAGCGAAATTCATCTCGCCAGCATCGAGCACGACTCTGTTCTTGCCCCCGCGCGGCGCAGCGGCGCGGCGCTCGTTGACCTGCCGGTCGACTCGAACGGCGTCGTGCAGGCTCCCGCGTTCGCTGCCGGAAGCTCCAAGCTCCTCTCGCTGCAGTTCGCCAACAACGAGACCGGCGTGCTGCAGCCGGTGGCCGAGGTCGCAGCGGCCGCACGCGCGCACGGCATCGCCGTGCACACCGACGCCGTGCAGGCCGTCGGACGCGTGCCGATCAACTTCCGCGCTCTCGGCGTCGATTTCCTGACGCTCTCCGCCCACAAGCTCGGCGGACCCAAGGGCATCGGCGCCCTCATTGTGCGTGACGGCACCAGCCTGCCGGCCCTCATCGCCGGCGGCGGCCAGGAACGCCGGCGCCGCGCCGGCACCGAGAACGTCGCCGCCATCGCCGGCTTCGGCGCGGCCGCTGCAGTCGCCCAGGCCGGTCTTGCGGACACGGCGCGCATTGCCGCCTTGCATGATGAACTGGAGCGCGATCTCGTTTCGATATCACCGTCCGCCGTCGTCATCGGCGCCGGCGCGCCGCGCTTGCCCAATACCACCAACGTTGCCGTGCCCGGCGCGAGCGCGGAGACCCTCGTGATCGCCTTCGACCTCGCCGGCATCGCGGTGAGCGCGGGCGCCGCCTGCTCCTCCGGCAAGGTGGGTGCGAGCCACGTCCTGCAGGCCATGGGCATCGTACCGCCGCTGGCGCGCGCCGCCGTGCGCGTGAGCCTCGGCTGGGACACGACACGCGCAGACATCGCCGCCTTCCTGCACGCCTGGGCCCAAATCATGACACGCGCGCGCGAACGTGCGGTCGCCTGACAGAGATCAAGAGCGAGAGAAAAAGAAGAAATGGCCGCAGTCCAACAGACGATCGATCAGGTCCGTCGCATCGACGTCGACCAATACAAGTACGGCTTCGAGACCGCGATCGAGACCATCAAGGCTCCCAAGGGCCTGAACGAGGACATCGTCCGCTTCATTTCGGGCAAGAAGGGCGAGCCCGCCTGGATGCTGGAATGGCGCCTGGAGGCCTATCGCCGCTGGCTCAACATGACCGAGCCGACCTGGGCCAAGGTTCACTACCCCAAGATCGACTTCCAGGACCTCTACTACTACGCCGCGCCGAAATCGACCGAGGGCCCCAAGAGCCTCGACGAGGTCGATCCCGAGCTGCTCGCCACCTACGAGAAGCTCGGCATCCCGCTGCGCGAGCGCGAGGTGCTGGCCGGCGTCAAGGGCGCACGCGTCGCCGTCGACGCCGTGTTCGACTCGGTGTCCGTCGTCACCACCTTCAAGGACGAGCTGGCCAAGGCCGGCGTCATCTTCTGCTCGATCTCGGAAGCGCTGCGCGAGCACCCCGAGCTGGTGAAGAAGTACCTGGGCTCGGTCGTGCCGCAGGGCGACAACTACTACGCCGCGCTCAACTCGGCGGTGTTCTCCGACGGCTCGTTCGTCTACGTGCCGGAGGGCGTGCGCTGCCCGATGGAGCTTTCCACCTACTTCCGCATCAACGAGAAGCAGACCGGCCAGTTCGAGCGCACGCTCATCATCGCCGAGAAGGGCGCCTACGTCAGCTACCTGGAAGGCTGCACCGCGCCCATGCGCGACGAGCACCAGCTGCACGCCGCCGTCGTCGAGCTGATCGCGCTCGACGATGCCGAGATTAAGTATTCCACCGTGCAGAACTGGTATCCCGGCGACAAGAACGGCAAGGGCGGCATCTATAACTTCGTCACCAAGCGCGGCGACTGCCGCGGCCGCAACGCCAAGATCTCCTGGACCCAGGTGGAGACAGGCTCCGCCATCACCTGGAAATACCCCTCGTGCATCCTGCGCGGCGACGGTTCTCGCGGCGAGTTCTATTCGATCGCCGTCTCCAACGGCCACCAGCAGGTCGACAGCGGCACCAAGATGATCCACTTGGGCTCCAACACCTCGAGCCGTATCATCTCCAAGGGCATCGCCGCCGGGTTCTCGCAGAACACCTATCGCGGCCTCGTCTCGGCGCATCGCAAGGCCAAGAACGTCCGCAACTTCACCAACTGCGACAGCCTGCTGATCGGCGACAAGTGCGGCGCCCACACCGTGCCCTACATCGAGGCCAAAAACTCCTCCGCTCACATCGAGCACGAGGCGACAACGTCGAAGATCTCCGACGACAAGCTGTTCTACTGCATGCAGCGCGGCTTGAGCGCGGAAGAGGCCGTGGCCCTGATCGTCAACGGCTTCGTGCGCGACGTGCTGCAGCAGCTGCCAATGGAGTTCATGGCCGAGACGCAGAAGCTGATCGGCGTCTCCCTCGAGGGAAGCGTCGGATGACCGAGTTCTGGTTCAAGCCGCACACGCACGGCTACGGCGCCACGCCCGCCCACTGGAAGGGCTGGGCCGCCGTCGCCGCCTTCGTTGCGGTGATGCTGGCGTTATCGCTGTCGCTCGTCACGTTTCCCGCCGAAGCGCCGGCAGGCGCGAAGGCCTGGCAAGTCGCAACGTGGGCCATCCTGGTTGCCGTGCTGACGCTCGCCTTCATCCGGTTCTGCCGCAGCAGGACCGACGGCGAATGGGCCTGGCGCTGGGGCGGCAGGCGTAGCGGAGAGTAAACGAAAGGGATCGAGCCGGAGCCAATCCGGCCATTTGGAGACGTTGAAGCGGTTCGCACGGTGAGGGCCGGGCGAGGTGTGTGAGGAGAAACGAAGATGCGCGATGCGGCTAACGGCGTGGTGGCAGTGACGGCGAAACTCAGGCGGGAGCTGGACGAGGTGGAATGCAGGCGGCGCAATGCGCTGTCCCAGACCATCCCGGGCTTTGCGCTGAGCATGGGCGATATCGGCACCGTGCTGGAGACGCTGGGGGACCGCGAGGCGTTCCTGGTCGAGTTCAACAAGAACGGGAAGGCGAAGAAGAACGAATGCGAGTGGCTGGGTGTCCTGTATCCGGCCGAGATCGAGGTGGTGGAGACGCAGCCGTCCGCCTGAGGCGGCGCGTCTTGCGCAAGTTGAACGAAAGATTGTGAGCAATGCTGGAACTGAAGAACCTGCACGTGAAGCTTGCCGAGGAGGACAAGCCGATCCTCAAGGGCGTGAGTCTCACGGTGCCCAAGGGCGAAGTGCACGCGATTATGGGGCCCAACGGCTCCGGCAAATCGACGCTCGCCTACGTGCTCGCCGGCCGCAGCGACTATGAGGTGACCGAAGGCGACATCCTCTGGAACGGCGAGAGCCTGCTGGAGATGGCGCCCGACGAGCGGGCCGCCAAGGGCGTATTCCTCGCCTTCCAGTATCCGATGGAGATTCCGGGCGTTGCCACCATGACCTTCCTGCGCACCGCGGTGAATGCCGTGCGCAAGAAGCGCGGCTTGAAGGAATACACCACGCCGGAGTTCCTGAAGCGCGTGCGCCAGGAAGCGGCTGCCCTCGGCGTAGCCGAGGACATGCTGAAGCGTCCGCTCAACGCCGGCTTCTCCGGCGGCGAGAAGAAGCGCATGGAAGTGCTGCAGATGTCGCTGCTCGAGCCCACCCTGTGCGTGCTCGACGAGACCGATTCCGGCCTCGACATCGACGCGGTTCGCATCGTGTCGGAAGGCGTCAACAAGTTGCGCGCGCCCGACCGGGCCATGCTCGTCATCACCCATTATCAGCGGCTGCTGAACTATATCGTGCCCGACCAGGTGCACGTGATGGCCGGCGGCGCCATCGCCAAGAGCGGCGGCAAGGAGTTGGCGCTGGAGCTCGAGAAGAGCGGCTACGCCGAATTCCTGCCCAAGGCCCTCGAGCGCGTGTGACCTAGAGAAAAGACTTGAACGAGATGACAGTAGCAATGCCGAGAACCAAGGCCGAGCAGGCCTATTCCACCGCCTTCGAGGCCGTCGCCTCGAAGCTGCCGGGCGGGCCGGAGACTGCAGGCGCGCGCAAGGCGGCGATCGGCGCCTTCGCCGGCCTCGGCCTGCCGCACCGGCGTGTGGAGGAGTGGAAGTACACCGACCTGCGCGCGCTGCTGAAGGAGGCGTTCCCTCCCTCCGTCGGCGCATCCGGCAAGACGGATGCGGGCGCACTGGACACCGCCCTCGGCGCGCTGGCCGAGATCGACGCCGTGCGCCTCGTGTTCGTCGACGGCGCCTTCAGCCCGTCGCTCTCCCGTCTCGATGACGGCCAGGGCAAGACCTATCACTTCGACCCGCTGACGACGGGGCTGGAGAAAGGATTCGGCTGGCTGGCGGCCCATATCGCCGATACGGCCGAGCCGAAAGCGACGCCCGTCGTCGCCCTCAACACGGCCTTCATGACCGACGGCGCCCTGCTGCGCATCGTCAAGGGTGGCCGCCCGGCGAAGCCCTTCCATCTCATCTTCGCCAGCACGGGTTCTGACAGGACGGCGGCAACCACACGCAGCTTCATCGAGGTCGGCGAGGGTGCCGACGCCGTTGTCATCGAGTCCCATATCGTCGTCGGCGGCGGCGCCAAGCAGACCAACGCCGTGACCGAACTGGAGGTCCTGGACGGTGGCCGCGTGCAGCACATCAAGCTGACAGGCGGCGGCGCGGCCGGCTCAGCGCATATCGGCACCTGGCTGTCGCGCCTCGGCGCCAAAAGCGAGTACCGCGCCTTCCATCTCACCGCCGGCGCGCCGCTGGTGCGTAACGAGCTGTGGGCGACCTTCAAGGGCGAGGGCGGCAAGCTCGACATCTCCGGCTGCTTCCTCGGCCGCGACGCCGACCACATCGACACCACGCTGGTCGTCGATCATGCGGTGCCGCATTGCGAGAGTCGCGAGCTGTTCAAGGGCGTGCTCGACGGCCGCGCGCGGGGCATCTTCCAGGGTAAGGTCATCGTTCGCCCCGACGCGCAGAAGACCGACGGCAAGCAGATGGCGCAGGCCCTGATGCTGTCGGAGGACGCCGAGTTCGACTCCAAGCCGGAGCTGGAGATCTACGCCGACGACGTCGTCTGCGGCCACGGCTCCACTGCCGCCGAGATCGACGAGGACCTGATGTTCTACCTGCGCTCGCGCGGCATCCCGCCCGCCGAGGCGCGCGCCCTGCTGATCGAGAGCTTCGTCGGCGAGGCTCTGGAGAAGATCGAGGACTCGCGCGTGCGCGAGGCCCTGACCGCCATCGCCGTCGGCCGGCTGCGTGGAGAACGGGCATGACGGCCATGACCAAGAGCGCGGACCTGTCGCGCGGCTATGACGTCGCACGCATCCGCGCCGACTTCCCGATCCTGTCGCGGCAGGTTCACGGCAAGCCGCTGGTCTATCTCGACAACGGCGCCTCCGCGCAGAAGCCGAAGGCCGTGCTCGACGCCATCAACCAGGCCTACGGCAGCGAGTACGCCAACGTGCACCGCGGCCTGCACTACCTTTCCAATACGGCGACCGCCAAGTTCGAGGACGCCCGCGAGATCGTGCGCCGCTTCCTCAACGCGCCGAGCACCGACGAGATCATCTTCACGCGCAACGTGACCGAGGCCATCAACCTCGCCGCCGCCTCCTATGGCATGGACTTCAAGGCCGGCGACGAGATCGTCATCTCGATCATGGAGCACCACTCCAACATCGTGCCCTGGCATTTCCATCGCGAGCGCAAGGGCTGCGTCCTGAAGTGGGCGCCGATCTCCGACTCCGGCGAGTTTCTCATCGACGAATTCGAGAAGCTGCTGACGCCCAAGACGCGCATCGTCGCCCTCACGCACATGTCGAATGTGCTCGGCACCGTGGTGCCGATCAAGGAGGTGATCCGCCTCGCGCACGCCCGCGGCATCCCGGTGCTGGTCGACGGCGCGCAGGCCGCCGTGCACATGCCGGTCGACGTGCAGGACCTCGACTGCGACTTCTACGCCTTCACCGGCCACAAGACCTACGGGCCGACCGGCATCGGCGTGCTGTACGCCAAGAAGAAGCACCTCGACGCCATGCCGCCGTTCCTCGGCGGCGGCGACATGATCGAGAGCGTGCACACCGACCGCATCACCTACGGCAAGACACCGCACAAGTTCGAGGCCGGCACGCCGCCCATTGTGCAGGCCATCGGCCTCGGCGCCGCGCTCGAGTACATGATGGCGATCGGTCGCGAAAAGATCGCTGCGCATGAGGACACGCTGCGCGACTACGCGCATGCGCGCCTCTCCCGCCACAACTGGCTCAAGATTTACGGCCAGGCCAGGAACAAGGGGGCCATTGTCTCCTTCGGCATCGAGGGCGTACATCCGCACGACATCTCGACCCTGATCGACCGTTCCGGCGTGGCCGTGCGCGCCGGTCATCATTGCGCCCAGCCCTTGATGGAACGTCTCGGCGTGACGGCGACCTGCCGCGCGTCGTTCGCCATGTACAATACCCAAGCCGAGGTGGATGCCCTCGACGAAGCCCTCGTCAAGGCGCGCCAGTTCTTCGCATGACCGACACCGACACCAAGCCCTCAGACTTCATCATCCCGGATCCCACAGCGGAGGCGGCCAAGCCGGCTGCCGAGCCCGGCGCCTCCATCCCGAAGGAGGAGCTGGAGCAGCTCACCGCCGACATCGTCGCCGCCTTGAAGACCGTCTATGACCCGGAGATCCCGGCCGACATCTACGAGCTCGGCCTGATCTACAAGATCGATATCGACGACGACCGCAACGTGCTGGTGGAGATGACACTCACCTCGCCCGGCTGTCCGGTTGCCGGCGAGATGCCGGGCTGGGTTGAGAACGCGGTCAGCTCCGTGACAGGTGTCGGCATCGTCACCGTGAAGCTCACGTTCGACCCGCCGTGGGACAAGGACCGCATGTCCGATGAGGCGAAACTGCTGCTCGGCATGTACTGAGCTGCCCGCCTTCGCGCCATTCGCCTCTGAAAAGAACGCGCAGCCGCGCGTGTGTTGCAGTCGGGTTTCGCTCATCAGTGGAACTACTGGTCATGTATTGCGCAGTGCGCGGAATCGCCTGAGCCTTCAACCAAGGCTAGGGAGAGCCTCGAGCGTGGGCACCCTGCTCGCAACCGCGCGGCAGGGAGGTCAGACATGAGGCTCCCATGCGCAATCCCATACGAAGCCGTCCATCAGGGTTCCGCTTAGCCGCCGCGCTGGCTCTGGTGCTCGCCGCCGCGCCGTCCCATCCCGCCCAGTCGCACGGCTGGTACGACGCGGACTGCTGTTCCGGCCACGACTGCGAGCCGGTGCAGAACGTCACCTTCGTGGCCTCCGACCCCAACGCCCCGCCGGTCATGGTGGTGACCACCAGCCTCGGCACCAAACCCCTGACCGACCAGACCAAGATCCGGGAGAGCAAGGACAGCCGCATGCACGCCTGCATTTACCAGCAGCGGCTGTGGTGCCTGTACATGCCGCCGGGCAACTGAGCGGAAGCTGCCAACCATGCCTTGGCGTGGGTGCAGTGCAGCGTCCTGTTTTGCTCTAGACTTGGGGCATAACGGGAGACCTTCTCAGCATGCAGCTCGGTATCGTCGGCCTCGGGCGGATGGGGGCGAATATTGCGCGGCGGCTCATGCGCGCCGGCCACGCCTGCGTGGTCTTCGACAAGGACCCGATCCCGGGCTCGACACTTGCGGGCAAGGGCGCCACGGCCGCAAGCACGCTTGCCGAACTCGTACAGAAGCTTGCCGCACCGCGCGCCGTCTGGGTGATGCTGCCGGCCGGCCCCGCAACCGAAACAGCCATTTCCGAGCTCGCGAACCTGCTGTCGCCCGGCGACACCCTGCTGGACGGCGGTAACACCTTCTGGAAGGACGACGTACGCCGCGCCCGCGACCTCGAGCCGAAAGGCCTGCACTATCTCGACGTCGGCACCTCCGGCGGGGTATGGGGCCTGGAGCGCGGCTACTGCCTGATGATCGGCGGCGACAAGGCCGCGGTCGGCCGCCTCGATCCGATTTTCTCCGCGCTCGCACCGGGCACGGGCGATATCCCGCCGACCGCCGGCCGTGCAGGCCGCGACCCGCGCGTCGAGCGGGGTTACCTGCACGCCGGCCCCAGCGGCGCCGGGCATTTCGTCAAGATGATCCATAACGGCATCGAGTACGGCATGATGCAGGCCCTCGCCGAGGGCTTCGACATCCTCAAGCACGCCGACTCGCCGCGCTTGGCCGAAGATTTGCGCCTCTCCATCGATGTGGCCGATGTCGCCGAGGTCTGGCGCCGCGGCAGCGTCATCACCTCGTGGCTGCTGGATCTCACCGCCGCCGCACTTGCCGAGGACGCCGAGCTGTCGGCCTACTCGGGCCACGTGGACGACTCCGGCGAGGGCCGCTGGACCGTTCAGGCCGCCATCGAGGAAGCGGTGCCAGCCGAGGTTCTGACCAGCGCGCTGTATACGCGCTTCCGCTCGCGCCAGGACCACACCTTCGCCGAGAAGGTGCTCTCCGCCATGCGCAAGGGCTTCGGCGGCCACGTGGAGCCCGGCAAGTCATGAGCCCGACGGCCACCCCGACCGTGATCGTGCTGATGGGCGTGTCCGGCTCGGGCAAGAGCACGCTTGGCTTGGAGTTGTCCCGCCTCACGGGCTGGGAGTTCCGCGATGCCGACAGCTTCCACCCGCCCGCCAATATCGAGAAGATGAGCCAGTCCATCCCGCTTACCGACGACGACCGCTGGCCGTGGCTGGACGCGATCGGCACCTGGATGGACGAGCGCCTCGCCAGGCGAGAGCCCGGCATCGTGTCGTGCTCGGCCCTGAAGCGCGCCTACCGCAACCGCATCGGCGCCAAGCGCGACGGCGTGCGGCTGGTCTACCTGCTCGGCAGCGAGGACATGATCGCCGCCCGCTTTGCCGCCCGCCAGGGCCACTTCATGCCGGCCGGCCTGCTCGCAAGCCAGTTCACCGCGCTTGAAGAACCAGGTCCGGAGGAAAGGGCGCTGGTGGTCGGCATCGCCATGCCGCCGTCGTTCATGGCCAGGACCATCATCGACAAGCTGCGCCTGCCCGCAGCCGGCCGGATCGCGTGACGTGGCGCGCAACGCCCGCTTCATCGCCTTCATCGCCGACCAGCTGGCACCGCTCGGGCATGTGACGGCGCGGCCGATGTTCAGCGGTGCCGGCATCTATTGCGACGGCACCATCTTCGCGCTCGTTCTGCGCGATACGCTCTACCTCAAGGTCGACGACGCCAACCGCGCCGACTTCGCCGCCGCGGGCTCCTCACCGTTCACGTATGAAGCCAAGGGCCGCACGGTCGAGATCAACTCCTACTGGCGCGCCCGAGCACCTCTACGACGATCCGGACGATATGCTCACCTGGGCCCGCACCGCCCTCGCCGCCGGCCGCCGTGCCGCGGCGAAGGAGAAGCCCAAGCGGAAACGGAACTAAGTCGTTTGTCATCCCGGCACTTGTTGCCGGGATCCAGCTCTCAATAAACGCCGGCGCGGGCTGATAGATCGATCCCGGGGACAAGCCCCGGGATGACAGTAGCGCTTGCGGAAACCGTTGGCAGCTACACCGGCCACACCGGCGCGTGCGTGCCGAGTTTCACCGGCGGACGCGACCAGCGCGCGGGTGTCTCGCTCAGCACGGCGGCGTGCGTGACGAAGCTCAGGCGGCCGAACGGCGTGTCCATCTCGGATGTCAGGGCCTTCAGCTCGTCCGCGGACGGCTCGGAACACGCGAAGCCGTTAGCCAGCCGCCCGAGCCCCGTCAGCCAGTGCCCGGTCTGCGCCAGCGACACGCGCACGTGCCAGGAGCCGCCCTCTTGCGCCTTGCGCAGCAGCGCCATCATGGCGCCGAACGCCATCAGGTAGCCGGTGGCGTGGTCGAGCGCCTGCGCCGGCAACTCCTTGGGCGCCGGCACACCCAGCGCATCGGCTTCCGCCACGTTGATGCCGCTGGCATTCTGCACCAGTGAGTCGAAGCCGCGCCGGTTCGCCCACGGGCCTTCGTGACCGTAGGCCGACAACGTGACGGCGACGATGCCCGGACGCAGCTCTGCGAGCGCCTCGGGCGAGAAGCCCTTGCCTGCAATGCCGCCCGGCCGATAGCCCTGCACGAACACGTGCGCCTCGCGCACGAGGCCGCGCAGCCACTCGCGATCGTCGGTGGCGCGCAGGTCGATCTCGGCGGAGAGCTTGCCGCGGCCGGTATCGATGTCGAGCTCCGGCAAACCCGGCAGATGCGGGCCGGTCACGCGCATCACGTCGGCGCCGTGCGCCGCCAGCGATCGCCCGCAGACAGGCCCGGCAATCACGCGCGTCAGGTCGAGCACGCGGATGCCGGACAGCGGGCGGCGCTCCTCATCCTCGGGAAACGACAGCAGCGGCCGCGCCGGCGCCTCGCCGATCCTGGTGATCTCCAGCAGCGGCAAGCGTGCGATGGCCTGGCCCTGCGGATGCGCGGCCCATTCCTCCGGCGCTCGCATCATAGTGGCGACCATGCCGGCCTCGACGGCGGCAGTCTCGAACGCTTCGGATTCCCACTTGTTGAGTGCCGCCTGTACGGCGTCGCGTGCGTAGTCGCAGCCGAGCAGCTTCAGGATGCCGTCGCGATGGTGCGGGAAATTGGTGTGCAGGCGTACCTTGCGCCCGTCGCCCGTCTCGTAGACGCCGGCGATCTTGTCCCAGGCCGGACCCGGCGGCTTGCCGTCGATGCGCATATAGCGCTCGCTGCGGAACTCGACCGTCGCGTGCCGCATGTCGACGGCGACATCCTGCGCACGCTTGGTGCGCGCCTTCCAGATTTCGGCAGCCGCGAGGCCCGTTGCCGCGATGCTGGCTTGCGCAGCCGCCCCGACACGAAAGGAAGACGGCAGCGCGGGTTCTGCACCCGTGAGCGTGACGCGGGACAGGGCACCGGGATCGCCGCCACCCGTGGACCAGATATCCGCAAGGATCGCGGCAACGCTTTTGTCGGCTTCGGCGGTCATGCGGATACCTCGAAGGCCGCTGGCGGGCCTCCGCGCAAAGCTACCACGTCAGCGCGCTCATGGCCGCGATGGGCGCAAACGGCCGCGGCGCGAACAGCTTCGCCAGGACGCTGTCGTTCAGTCCCTCCGGCACGAAGATCGGGCTCGCAATGAACACGGAGCGAAAGCCCGCCTTGTAGGCTCCGAGCAGGTCCGTCTCCAGGCCGTCGCCGATGCAGATGATCTTCTCGCGCGGCACGTCGCGGCCCTTGACGCGGGCGATCTCGCGCAGGGTGCGGTCATAGATCGGTGCATGCGGCTTGCCGGCGTAGGCGACGGAACCGCCGAACTTCTCGTAGTCGGCCGCCAGCGCACCCGCGCAGTAGATGATCTCCTCGCCGCGCTCGACCAGGATGTCGGGGTTGGCGCAGATCATCGGGATGCGGCGCTTGGCAAGGCCCGCCAGCAGATCGGCGTAGTCGGCCGGCGTCTCCTTGGAATCGTCATAGAGGCCCGAGCAGATGATGACATCGGCGGCATCCGCCTTGCTCAGCTCCACGTCGTAGCCCTCGAACAGCGACCTATCGCGGTCTGGCCCGATGTGCAGCAGCCGTTTGCCCTGCCAGTCCGCAATCATGTCGCGGGTGGCGTCACCGGAGGTGACGCCGCCGTTGTAGGCCTCGGGGTCCACGCCCAGCGACGTCATGTGCGGCACCACGTTCACGAACGGCCGCGGCGCATTCGACAGCAGCATCACGATGCCGCCCCGCTTGCGGAACTCGCGGCAGGCGGCGCCGGCGGCCGGATGCGCGCGGGCGCCGTTGTGCATCACGCCCCAGATGTCGACGATCCAGGCTTCTGCCGAAGCCGCCAGATCGGCAATCGAGGAGACAATCGGAATGGACGTCTGCATGGCCCTCTGACGTGTCGCTGGTACGCACCTAGCGCTTCCCGTCACGGTCAAACCGAGGTCATCGGCTGGGCTCGCGGGTCGCTCAGTGCCGGGCGTGGCCCGGAGGGATGGACATTCAAGCGGCCCTCTTAGAGCAGGATCGGCCCCGATTGAAGGGCCCGCACGGCGCGGGAGCCACGCCAAGGCCTCAAAGCTCGCGATTTCAAGGATGTATCCACCAGTCAGCGCAGGACTTTTGCGGCGCGGGGACGCTTCCGCTATAAGCGCGCCAAGTTTCCAGCCCACAGACACTAAAGATGGCCAAATCGAACAAGAATTCCGGGCCCGAGGCCCGGCTGCCGAAGGGATTCCAGGACACGTCCGCGGACGATATTCGCGCGACGCATGCCATGCTGGAGAAAATCCGCGAGGTGTATGAGCGCTACGGCTTCGAGCCGCTGGAGACGCCGGCCATCGAATACACCGACGCGCTCGGCAAATTCCTGCCCGACCAGGACCGGCCCAACGCCGGGGTGTTCTCGTTCCAGGACGAGGACGAGCAGTGGATGAGCCTGCGCTACGACCTCACCGCGCCGCTCGCCCGCTACGTCGCCGAAGGACTCAAGGAGCAGAGACTCCCGCTGCCCTTCCGCCGCTACCAGGTCGGCCCCGTATGGCGCAACGAGAAGCCCGGACCGGGGCGCTTCCGCCAGTTCACCCAGTTCGACGCCGATACGGTGGGCACCGACAACATCGCCGCGGATGCAGAAATCTGCATGCTGGCGGCGGACGCCATCGAGGCCCTCGGCATCAAGCGCGGCGACTACGTGGTGAAGGTCAGCAACCGCAAAATCCTTGACGGGCTCATGGAGGCCGCCGGTTTGAGCGGGCCAGAGAACGCAGCACGTCGCATGATAGTGCTCCGGGCTATCGACAAATTGGATCGCCTGGGAATTGGTGCGGTGGAAGCGCTGTTGGGCGAAGGACGGAAGGACGATAGTGGAGACTTCACGTCTGGTGCCAACCTAGATCGGGAGCAGAGTGCCCTAGTTCTAGAGTTCATAATGGCTATCCCTGATGTCCCTATGCTCTATGTCGAGAAGGAAACCTCGAAGGTTGTTGGCGCAGGTTTCATCATTGACAACCAAAGAACGGTACGTGACCTCAAGGCACTCAGTGGTGCAAATGATCTGACCGCAGCTGGCTTCGAAGAACTGCAACAGATGGTCAATCTGTTTGATGCTGCTGGATACAAGAGCGACCAGGTTAGAATAGATCCCTCGGTCGTCCGCGGCCTCGAGTACTACACCGGCCCCGTATTCGAAGCCGAGATCACCATCCCCGTCGTCAACGAGGACGGCCAGACCGTGCGCTTCGGCTCGGTCGGCGGCGGCGGGCGCTACGACGGCCTCGTCGAGCGCTTCCTCGGCACCAAGGTGCCGGCTACCGGCTTCTCCATCGGCGTGTCGCGGCTGCAGGCGGCACTCGCCGCGCTCAACAAGGACAAGCCCACCGCAAGCGACGGCCCCGTCGTCGTGCTGGTGATGGAGAAGGATCGCCTCGCCGACTACCAGAAGATGACGCAATCCCTGCGCTCAGCCGGTATCCGCTCCGAGATGTACCTCGGCACCTCCGGCATGAAGGCGCAGATGAAATACGCCGACAAGCGCGGCGCGCCGTGCGTCGTGATCCAGGGCGGCGACGAGCGCGCCAAAGGCGAGGTGCAGATCAAAGATTTGATCGAAGGCGCCAAGGCCGCCGCCACCATCAAGGACAGCAAGGAGTGGCGCGAAGGCCGCCCCGCGCAGTTCTCGGTTCCCGAAGCCGACCTCGTCGCCAAGGTGCGCGAAGTGCTAGCGCGGCATCGGAGTTGAACGATGCGTATTTGTCATCCCGGCCGGAGCGCGAAAGCGCGCAGAGCCGGGACCCAGGAGCCACAAAAGCCCTGGGTCCCGGATCGTCGCTGCGCGACGTCCGGGATGACAGCAGTTGAGATCGCCACGTCTCCAGCACCCTCCCCCCTTGTGGGGGAGGGTAAGGGAGGGGGGGATTGCAGAACAATCCTCGTCGGGGTTCCCCCCACCCCTAGCCCCTCCCCACAAGGGGGAGGGGAACCCGCGCGCGATGCGCCCTCCAAGGTCATCCTCGGGCTTGTCCCGAGGATCCAGCGATCAACGAGCGCCAGAACAAGCGGACGGATGGATGATCGGGACCCCCGGCCTTCGCCGAGGGCAGGCAAGCCCGGCCATGACGGCATTTGTGCGGGGGCTCATCGGTAACACCCATGTCCCCGGCCGCCACCCTTGCAGACAGCGACGCTCTCGACGCGGAAGCGCGGCGGCTGATGGCTGCGTTCGTCGCAGCGGGCTATGAGCGCATCGCCCCGGCCATCATTCAGCCGGCCGGCCTGTTCCTCGACGTGATCGGCGAGAGCCTGCGCGGACGCACTTACGTGTTCAGCGATCCCGATGGCGAAGAGCTGTGCCTGCGCCCCGACCTCACGGTGCCGACCTGCCGCTGGCATCTGGAGCGCCACCCCGGCGGCCGGGCGGCGGCGCGCTATTGCTACAGCGGCTCGGCCTTCCGCTACCAGCCGGTCGGCGCCGACAGCGCGCATCCGCGCGAGTTTCATCAGGCCGGCATCGAATCCTTCGGCGCAACCGATCGCGAGGCGGACGATGCCGCTGTCCTCGTGCTCATCCTCGACGCGCTACGCGCGTCGGGGCTCGACGGGCTGCAGATCCGCATCGGCGACCTTGGGCTGTTCAACGCCCTCATCAACGCCATCGCCATGCCGGAGCGCTGGCGGCGGCGGCTGAAGAACAAGTTCTGGCGCTCGGACGCATTCCGCGCCGAGCTGGCGCGGCTGAAAGCCGGCGCCGCGGCGCACGGGCAGGGCCTGCCGGCTGAGCTCGTGCTGGCGCTCGATCCGGCGGATGCGGAGACGACAACGGCGCGCGTGCTCGACTATCTGGACCGCTCCGGGCTCGAGCTGATCGGCACGCGCACCGCCGAGGAGATCGCCGAGCGGCTGACGGCGGAAGCCGCCGACCTGCAGGAGCCGCCCCTGGCGCCCGAGAAGGCCGCCCTGATCGAACGTTACGTCGCCATCAAGGCGCCGGCGCACGAGGTGGCGGATCGCCTGACCGAGCTCGCGCACGCGAGCGGGGTCGATCTCACGGCGGCGCTCGCCGCGTTCCGGCGGCGGCTGGCGCTGATCGAAGCGGCCGGCGTCAGCATGAGGGGCGCGGAGTTCTCGGCCGAGTTCGGCCGCAACCTCGAGTACTACACGGGCTTCGTGTTCGAGGTGCTCGCGCCGGCGCTTGGACCGAAAAGTCCCGTGGCCGGCGGCGGCCGCTACGACAGCCTGCTGGCCGAAGTCGGCGCGCTGCTGCCGGTGCCCGCGGTCGGCGCCAGCATCCACACCGAGCGCCTGCTCGCCGTGCTGCCGAGGACACGGCCATGACCGGCAACGGCAAGCTCGTCCTGGCCCTGCCGTCCAAGGGCCGCCTGATGGACCAGTGCAACGCCGCCTTGGCAAAGGCCGGCATGGTGGTGGAGCGCGCCGGTCCTGCGCGCGGCTACAAGGGCGAAATCGCCGGCATGCCGGACGTGGAAGTCAACTTCGTCTCCCCCGGCGAGATCGCGCAGTTCCTGAAGACGGGTACGGCCCACCTCGGCATCACCGGCGAGGACCTGATCCGCGAAAGCATGGCCGATGCGGACGAGCGCGTGCGCCTGCTGGCCGGCCTGGACTTTGGCCGTGCCGACGTGGTGGTGGCCGTACCCGCGTGCTGGCTCGATGTCCGCCGCATGTCCGATCTGGAGGAGATGGCACTCGCCTACGCGCGGCTGCACGGCCGCCGCGTGCGCGTTGCCACCAAGTACATGAACATGACGCGGCGTTTCTTCGCCAAGAGTGGCGTAACCGGGTACCGCATCGTCGAAAGCTTGGGCGCAACTGAGGGAGCGCCGGCGGCCGGCCTCGCCGAGTTGATCGTGGACATTACGACCACCGGCACCACCCTCAAGGCCAACGGCCTGAAAGTGTTGGACGACGGCATCATCCTGCGCTCGGAGGCCAATCTGATCGCGTCCAATGCCGCCCCCTGGACGCCCGAACTCAGCGCCATCGAGGCGCGGATCGTGGCCCAACTGCGCGGCTGAACGGCTGGCGGAATTGCCACGCAGCCCGAAAAACGCGTCTGACCGAAGCGGCGTCGGAACGGTTTCTTTAGCGCCTGTCAGCAGGCTGGCGTACTTTCACGAAGCGTGCCGGCGTCGACAACGGATTCCTCCTACCGGTGACAGCGATCAAACCCCTTCGGGCGGCCGCCCTCTGCATTGCACTGCTGGTCGGTGCGATCCTGCCAAGTCAGGCGCTTGCGCAGCAGGCGCCTCCCTCGCGCGGCCTCGAGTTCCGCGGCGGCGTTCTGGCACACGACGTCCCCGGCCTGTGGGCCGGCTTCTCGCTGGAAAGCGGCGTCGACATCAACGCCGAGCTTCTGTTCGGCGGGGGCTATCCCATTCTGGGCGGACGCATCCGTCCCGCCGTGGGCGTGAGCGTGAACACGCGCGGCGACACCAGCCGCATCTACGCCGACGCGCGCTGGGAGATCGAAAGCCCGAGCGGCATTTTCTTCGCGATCGGCCTTGGCGCAGCCGTGCACGACGGCCTGCTCGACCCCACCGACCCGGACCGCAAGGCTTTCGGCTCGCGCATCCTGTTCCACATCCCGATCGAGATCGGCCTGCGGCTCGACGCGCGCAACAGCATCTCGGTGTACTTCGAGCACATGTCGAACGCCGGCTTGGCCGACAGCAACGAGGGCCTCGACAGCATCGGCGTGCGCTACGGTTACCGCTTCTAAGCGGTCGAACCTAATCAAGCCCTGCGATCTTTGGCCGGCGGTCGGACCACGGCCTCGCCTGCTCGAACAGCGCTGCAATCCTTAGCAGCCGCGCGTCGTCGTTGCGCCGGCCGACGAGTTGTATGGCGACCGGCAGCCCGTCGCTGTGAAACCCGCACGGCAGACTGATGGCGGGATGACCGGTGAGGTTGAAGGGGTGGGTGTAGGGATACCAGGCCTTGCGCACCGTGCCCGCCTTCACGCCCTCGATCTCGATCGACTCGAACAGCTTCTCCTCGATGGGGATGGCCGTGCGCGCCAGCGTCGGCGTGACGATCACATCGTAGCGGTCGAACCAACGCTGCACCTTGTGGAACAACTGCGTGCGGCCGAGCAAGGCTCGACCCACCGCCTCGCCCGTCGTGTCCTTGCCCAACTCCATCTGCCTGAGCAGCGTCGGGCTCAGCCTGTTTCCCCACTGCGGAAGCAGGTCGCGAAAGCGCGCGTTCCAGATGGCGCTGGCGTAGGCGAACCAAATTGGCTCGACCGGCTCCAGATCGTCGTCCATGGGCTCGACCGAGGCGCCGAGCTGGCCCAGCACCATCGCGGCCCGCTCCGTCAGCGACAACACCTCGGAATCGATCACAGTGTTTGCCATCTGCGGCCGCCAGGCGATGCGCAACCCGGCAAGCGACCCTTCCGCCTTTGCCGCCGCCACGAAGCCTGTCGATGGCGCCCCGTAGGAGTAGGGATCGCAGGAATGCTCTCCGGCCATTGCCTCCAGCATGAGCGCCGTGTCCATGACGGTGCGCGCCATCGGATTGATGCTTGAGAAATTGGCGAATACGTCAGGCGCCATGTCGTGAGGCACAACGCCCGCAGACTGCTTGAAGCCGACGACGCCGTTGGCGGCAGCTGGGATGCGGGTGGAGCCGCCGGCGTCCGTCCCGACACCGATCGCGCACAGACCCGCAGCGAGAGCGACCCCCGCGCCGCCGGATGAGCCTCCGGACGTGCGATCTGCCGCCCAGGCGTTGCGCGTGCGTCCGAACAGCGGCGCCTCCGTATAGGGCATGTGCCCGAACTCGGGCGTCGTGGTCTTGCCCATCAGGATGGCGCCGGCCTGCTTCAGGCGCGCAACACTGACTGAATCGTTGGCTGGGACATTGTTCTCGTACATGGCCGAGGCGAACGTCGTGCGCACACCCTTGGTGTTGACGAGGTCCTTCACGTGCAACGGTACGCCATGCAGCGGGCCAAGGGGATCACGGCGGGCGATGGCGGCATCGGCGGCAGCCGCATCGCGCAAGGCCTCGTCCGCGCAAATGGTGATGAAGCAGTTGAGCGCCGCGTTACCCTTCTCCGCGCGGGCAAGCGTGGCGCGCATGACCTCTGTCGCCGAGACATCCTTGGCGCGGATCATCGCCGCCAGCTGGGCGGCAGAGACATAGGCCATATCCGCAGAGGACATCGACGAGCTCCGTTGGACTGAGGCCGCCAAAGCTAGCTGCGATGCGCGGCCGTGGCGATTGAATTCGCCACGGCACTCGCGAGACGGCTACGAGCCTTGCCCGTAGACGACGGTCTTGGCAGCGGGCCACGTGGCACGATAGCCGAACTCGATCGCGCGCTCCTCATCGGGGGCCAGCGTCGCATCCCAGGCCATCACGCCGCGCTTGTCGTCCACGTCGCGCCGCGACGGCACCGACTTGCCGATCAGGTCGACCTTGATGTCGGCGTTCTGCGAGACCGGGATCTGATCGAGCACGGTGAGCTGGATCGGGCGCGGATGCAGGTTCTTGGTGGTGATGCGATAGCTGCGGGTGTCGGTCTTGGAGGAAGAGATGAGGCCGGTTTCGCCGCGCTTCTCCTCCGCGATCGCGTAGCGTACGCGCACGGCATCATCCACACCGAAACCGAGCTCGTGCTCCTCGCCCGGCGCCAGCAGCGGGAACTGTCCGTTGCCGACGAACGTCGCATCGCGGAACAGCGACACGTTGCCTGGCAGCAGCGGCGTGCCGCGCGCAACCGTGATCTTGGCGTAGAGGTAGGCCTTCTCATCGCGCTTGGGCACGGCGCGGACGGCCAGCGCCGGGTCGAGGTCCATGGCATCGATCTGCACGCGCTTGGTTTCGCCCGTGTCCGGCACGGTGACGCGGCCGGCAATGCCGTACACCGCCTGGAACGCCTGCACTTCCACCTTGGCGCGCACCTCGTCGGCGACAACCGCTTCGGCCTCGAGGCGGCCGTCGGCGAGATCGGCCGAGCGCTGCGCCGCCATCGGCGCGTTCCGCAACCCGCTCGACGGCGCCGGGCGCGCGATCGGCGCCGGTGGCGGCGGCCGCTCCGACTGGAAGTCGACGACCAGCGCACTCAGCAGCGGCGCCGCGGTGCCGGCCGACGGACGTGCGGTCGACAACGCCAGCGCAACGTTCTCCCAGCTCTCGCCGGAGCGCTGCTCGATGGACGCGCGCCGCACGAGTTGCAGTTTCGGCGCCTGGGTCTTGGTGCCTGTCGAGAGCCGCGCGTCGTAGTAAGGCGTCCAGCCCGCTCGGCGCACCTGGTAGCGGATGACGATCTCGGCCTCCAGGGCGGCGGCGGCGCCGACCGAGACCTTCACCTCCGTGCGCGCCCGCCGGGTCGGCGCCAGGGAGGCAAGCTTGCCTTCCAGGTCTCTGATCTGGCGATCGGTCTCGCGCGCCTTGATCTGCGTCTCCAGGATGGTCTTCTGCGCCTCGGCCCCGCGCTGGCCGATGAGTGCGAACAGCTCGTTCCAGTTCGGCTGCACGGCACCGGTGCCGGCCGGTTGCGGCTGCGCCGGCATCTGCGCGAGGTTGTCGATCAATCGCTTCTGGGTCTCCGCAGCCTGGATGGTGGCCTGCAGCAAGCCGCGCTCGTCCCTCAGTTTCTCGATGGCCTGTTCGATGCGGCGGCGCTCGCTGGCCGCCGCCTGCTCATCGCTGCGCGCGACCTGCACGATGCGCGTATCGACCGAGCCGATGTCCAGCTTGCCGGTCGCCTTGCCCTCCACGCGGATGGAGGAGGCAACCGCGTCTGCCGGCAGATCGGTGAACAGCAGCGTGTGCTCGCCACGCTCGATGGCCACCTTGCCGATGCGCGTGACCTCGGCGCCGGAGGGATAGACGGTCACAGCATCGATCGTCGACGTGCCTTTCACCTCGGCGGCCAAGGCCTGTGTCGCAATGACAAGAAATGCTGAAAGGGCAACGGCACGTCGCATGAGCAATCCTCCCGCAAGGAGAGCAAAAACCGCGCTCTCGATTGCGGGGAACCGTCCGGGCCGTTCGTGACGCGAATTTGGCGGCAAAGGTACAGTTTGCCGACGTTACTGCTTTGTAATCGGACGGCTTGGGAAACCGCGCGCAGCTCCCACCGTGGCCGGGCCGCCGAACTGCTTCGCGACGCCGCCCGCTAGAACTGCAGCGGGTTCACGCGCACCACCTGCGGCAGCGCGCGGATCTTGGCCAGCACCTCCTCCGACACCTGCTCGTCGACGGCAACCATGCAGATGGCGTCGCCGCCGGGCGTGTCGCGGCCGAGATTGAGGGTGGCGATGTTCAAACCCGCCTCGCCCATCAGCATCCCGAACTTGCCGATGAAGCCCGGCTTGTCGGCGTTGCGGATGAACAGCATGCGCGGGGCGCACTCGAACTCCATATCGATGTTGCGCACCTGGATGATGCGCGGGCGGCCGTCGGAGAACACCGTACCGGCAACCGAACGATCGTAGTTGTCGGTATGAACGGTGAGGCGGATATAGCTCTCGAAGGCGCCCTCCTGGCTGCGCGTTGTCTCTTCCATCATGATGCCGCGCTCTTTCGCGCTAGCCGCGGCCGAGACCATGTTCACATCAGACAGCAGCGGCCGCAGTACGCCGGCCATCGCCGCGGCGGTGAGGGGCTTGGTGTTCAGCGTTGCGACCTCGCCGGAATACTCGAGCCGCACACTCTTGATGCTCGTCTCCGTAAGCTGCCCGGCGAAGGAGCCAAGCTGCTCGGCAAGCTTCACCCAGGGCCTGAGCCGCGGCGCTTCCTCCGCCGTGATATTGGGGAAGTTGACGGCGTTGGAGATGGCGCCCTTCAACAAATAATCCGCCATCTGCTCGGCAACCTGCAGCGCCACGTTCTCCTGCGCCTCGCCCGTGGACGCGCCGAGATGCGGCGTGCAGATGACATTGGGCAGGCCGAACAGAGGGCTCTCCTTGGCAGGCTCCACCTCGAACACATCGAACGCCGCACCGCCGGCATGGCCCGACTTGATGGCGGCCGCCAGCGCACGCTCGTCGACAAGGCCGCCGCGGGCGCAATTGATGATGCGGACACCCTTCTTGGTTTTGGTAAGCGCCTCGGCGTTGATGACGTTGCGGGTGCGGTCGGTCAGCGGCGTGTGCAGCGTGATGAAGTCGGCGCGTCTCAGGAGGTCATCGAGTTCGACCTTCTCGACGCCGATCTCCATCGCGCGCTCCAGCGAGAGGAAGGGGTCGAAGGCGATCACCTTCATCTTCAGGCCGATGCCGCGGTCGGCAACGATGGAGCCGATGTTGCCGCAGCCGATCACGCCGAGCGTCTTGCCGTAAAGCTCGACACCCATGAATTTCGACTTCTCCCACTTGCCGGCCTGCGTGGAGCGGTCGGCCTCCGGGATCTGGCGCGCCAGCGCCATCATCAGGGAGATGGCGTGCTCGGCGGTGGTGATGGAGTTGCCGAAGGGCGTGTTCATCACGATGATGCCCTTGGCGGTGGCCGCCTTCACATCAATGTTGTCGACGCCGATGCCGGCGCGGCCGATCACTTTCAGCCTAGGTGCTGCGGCGATGATCTTCTCGGTCGCTTTGGTCGCGGAGCGGACGGCAAGGCCGTCGTAGTCGCCGATGATCTTCTCCAACTCCTCCTTGGCGAGCCCGACTTTGACGTCGGTGTCGACACCGCGTTCCTTGAAGATGGCGACGGCGGCCGGTGAAAGCTGATCGGCAATGAGAACGCGGGGGGCGGTCATGGGATGGTTCCCTGATAATGCTTGAGTTTGTCATCCCGGCGGGAGCGCAAAGCGCGGAGAGCGGGACCCAGGGCCAACAATGGCGTTCGTGCGATGCGGCTCCTGGGTCCCGGATAGCCGCTGCGCGGGTTCCGGGATGACAGGGTGGAGTTACGCAGCCTTGGCCAAGCCGGCCTTGGCTTCGGCGAAGGCCCAGTCAAGCCAGCCGGTCAGCCGCTCGATGTCGGACTTTTCCACCGTTGCGCCGCACCAGATGCGCAGGTGCGGGGGCGCGTCGCGATGGCCGGCGATGTCGCGCGCGGCGTTCTCCTTATCGAGGATGGACTCGATCTGCTTCACGAACGCGCGCTGGGCCTCTTCCGGCAGCGCGGCGACCGCCGGATCGACGACCTTCAGGCACACCGACGTGTTGGAGCGCGTGGCCGGGTCCTCGGCCAGGTTCTTGAGCCACGGCGTGCGGTCGGCCCAGTCGTTGAGCGCCTTGGCATTGGCGTTGGCGCGCGCAAACAAGCCCTTCAGGCCGCCGACGCTTTCGGCCCAGTTGAGCGCATCGAGGTAATCCTCGGCGCACAGCATGGAGGGGGTATTGAGCGTCTCGCCCTCGAACACGCCGGCGATCAGCTTGCCACCCTTGGTCAGGCGGAAGATCTTCGGCACCGGCCACGCGGGCGTGTAGCTCTCCAGCCGGGCAACCGCGCGCGGCGACAGGACCAGCATGCCGTGCGCCGCCTCGCCGCCCAGCACCTTCTGCCAGGAGTAGGTGAGCACGTCGATCTTGTCCCACGGGATGTCCTGGGCGAGGACGGCGGAGGTGGCATCCACCATCACCAGACCCTCGCGGTTCGCCGGGATCCAGTCGCCGTTCGGCACGCGCACGCCGGCCGTGGTGCCGTTCCAGGCAAACACGACGTCACGGGTGAAATCGACCTGCTTGAGGTCCGGCAGCTTGCCGTACGCGGCCGTCATGATACGTGCGTCTTTGAGCTTGAGCTGCTTGGTGATGTCCGTCACCCAGCCTTCGCCGAAGCTTTCCCACGCGAGCGCGTCGACGCCGCGCTGGCCGAGCATGGTCCACATGGCCATCTCGAAGGCGCCGGTGTCGGAGGCCGGCACGATGGCGCAGAGATAGCCCGGCGGCAGGCCGAGCAGGGTCTTGGTTTTATCGATGGCGAGCTTCAGGCGCGCCTTGCCTTCCTTGGCGCGATGCGAGCGGCCGAGGAACGCGTTGTTCAGGTTGTCGAGGGACCAGCCGGGGCGCTTCGCGCAGGGGCCGGAGGAGAAAAGCGGAACTACCGGGCGCTGTGCCGGCTTCTTAGGTGCGGTCATGTGCCTATCCTTCCAGATAGCTGCCCCTCGGTGGGGAGGGGTGTCCCGCCGGCGCGTCTACTGGCAAAGGGGGTGTAAGTCAAATCACGGGTTGGCGCGGGGCTAAGTCGGCCGCAAGCCGCAAGGCTCGCCTAGCATGCCCCGTCGTGCTTCTTGCCGACCTGGTGGGCGCGGCGCTCGCAATCGTTGCCGTAGGTGTTGCCGTTGCAGCCGCAGACCGGCTGATAGTTCATGGTGCAAACCTTGGACACGCGCGTGCAGGCGCCTACCGCGCTTGTCGTGCCGCACTGTCCGGCTTTCGGCTCGCAAAAGTATTCCCGCGCGCACTGATGGGCAGAGCCGGCCGGGCCCGTACGGCAGCTGTCCCCGTCCACCTTCCTCATGATCGAGCCGGCCTGCAGCGCAGGCGCGAACGCGAGGGCCGCGACGGCCATGGCGGAGGCGAGAACGATGGGTTTGAACATGGGCACCTTTGAAGGCCGAATCACGCCGCGACTTGCCCTCGAGAACAGGCCGGCGACTGCGACGACTTAATCGCGCTTCTGGGAGAAATTGCGCCCGCGAGGCGAAAGCTGGTGATAGGCGGGGGGCTGCGGTTGCGCCCAAGGGCCCGGTTCGCGAAGGCTTGTAGGTGCGATTCGCCACAGACCTCAACAGGTGCGTAATGACACGTCAGTTTGCGGAGCCAGAGCCACTCTACGCGCGCTTCAGCGATGCCTTCGTCATCCTTTCAGTGACGCTGCTGTCGCTGGCGTCCGGTGCTTGGTTCATCACGCAGTTCAGCCTGGAGCTCACCTCCGCCTTGCTGGGCGCGCTTGGCGTCTATTGCACGCTGCTCCTGCTGCATCTCCTGGTGCGCCGCAGTTATTTGCGCGCCCCGGCATCCGATGCGGACGCCTACTGGGAGAGCGATGCCGCCGCGCAAAGGTTCGAGGCTGAGCTGGCGCAGCGGCTGGAAGAAGCCGCCGATGCCCCGGAGGCGCACGAGCAGGCCCAACCGGGTTCCTGGCCGGAGCCCTTGCCGATGCCCATGGACGCGGCACCGCCTGCACCTGCCGCCGGCCAGCAGCAGGACCTTTTCAACTTCCGGCCGTCCCGGTCGCCCTACTTCGAGACCGACGAGCCGCAGGAGAGCGTGCCCCAGCGTGCGCTCGATCCGCGCCGCGCTGCGCCGGAACCGGCGCCTGCTCAGGGCGAGATGAACGTCGAACTCATCCAGAACCTCATCAAGAAGCTTGCCGACGAGCTCAACGAAGGTGACGGCCGCGCCCCTGCGCAGCAGCAGCCGTCGGCGGCGCCCGAGGCCATGGTCGGGCGCTCGGCTGCGGCACTGGGCACCGCCGCCCGTGCCATGCGCGGCGATGCCGGCCAGCGCGGGCCCGCACAGCCCAACAACCCCGACTGGTGGCCGGCGGCGCGCAACACCGCGCCGCGCGTCCAAACCCAGCCGAGCATCGATCCCCAAGTGGCCCGCGTCGCGGAGGCGATTGCTGCGGAGCGGCTTGAGGTGCTGATCGAGCCGATCCACGCGCTGAACGAAGGCCGCTCGCGCCATTACGAAATCAGCATGCGCCTGCTGACGTCCGACGGCGCGGCGCTCGAGCAGAGCGACTATGCGCGCACCGCGCTCGGCTCGGGCCTGATGCCGCGCATCGATGCGGCCAGGATGCTGCGCGCGGCGCGCGTGGCACGGCGGCTCAGCCAGCGCGGCACCCAAGGGTCGGTGCTGACCGCGATTACGGGCGAAGCGCTGACGGGCGACGCATTCCTGGACGCGGCGGCCGCACAGCCGGGCACCGATGGACGCGTCAATCTCGTGCTGTCGTTCACCCAGGCCGACGTGCGCAGCTTCACGCCGGTGCACGCCGAAGCGCTCGGCAGCATGGCGGCGGGCGGCTTCGCCTTTGCGCTGGAGGACGTCACCGACCTCGACATGGATTTCGGTGGCCTGAAGGCCATGGGCTTCGAGTTCATCAAGCTCGACGCGGAGGTGTTCCTGGAGGGTCTGCGCACGGGCAACGGACGCATCCCGGCCTCCGACATCTGCCGCCATCTTTCCGAGTTCGGCCTGACGCTGATCGTCGGCCGCATCGAGGACGACTGGCTGCTGGCGCGCATCCTCGGCTTCGGCGTGCTTTACGGCAAGGGCGCGCTGTTCGGTGGCCCCAAGGTCGTCAAGCCGGAAGTGGTGGCCGAGCCGGCCGCTGCCTGATCAGACAATAGCGAAGCGACCACACTCGCGGTCGCTTTCTCGTTCGCGCGGGCTACCAAAGATTGGCGCGCAGGCCGACGCGAATCTGGTGTTCCCACTGGCTGCCAATGTCGATGCGGCTGGTGCCCGCGGTTCCGGGGCTAAGCACCGTCACAGTTTCGCCGCCCCCCATGTACAGTGCGCGATAGCCTATATCGAGAACCCAAGCATGACTCCATGAGAAGCTCACGCCCGCCATGAGTGCGGCAGCGAGGTCAACGTTGCTGGCGCTGCTTGAACCCGAAACTACGGGCTGCGGTCCGCCCGAGTCGTCCGTCGTCACGTGTGTATGATTGATCTGATTGTAGACGAAGCCGATTCCCGCGCCGACGTAGGGCGTGAATGAGCCTCGCGGCGCGAGGTCCCAATAAGCGTTGAACAGACCGACTGTTCCGCGCAATTGCACCATGTCTCGTGCAGTACCAATCGTGCCACCGTCGTTGTAAGTAGCGACAGCATCGACATCCTGAGTGCCGCGGAAATCAAGAGTCACATCCGTGCGAAACCGAGATGTCCAATACGTTCCCGCGCCAATCGAGCCGTGAAAGGCATCCGACGTGTCGACGTTGCGGCCGGTGAGCGCCACACCTGGCGGTGTCCCGTAAACCGCACCACTCTCGGAGAACGAAGGCTCCCCCGCAAAGCCCCAGCCGATATCGGCGCGGAGGTAGTGGGAGAAGCTCTCCTGGATCGGCATGGGCGCGGGAACGGGGATCGGCGCCGGGATGCGCTCGCCGCCACCAGCCGCGGCCGGGCTCGCCAACACGGCAACCGCAAGTCCCATCACTGCTGCGAGCTTGCGCGACATGGGCGTCCCCTGAGCTTCCCGAAGCGCGGCAATGCCGCGCGGCCTCTGTCTCGGATCGGCGGGAAGCGGAACGGAGGACACCGCGTCGACCACTGCGTGGGCTCCCACGCAACGCACGGCAACCGGTGCGAGACGATCGCGTCAGATGCGCGTCGGCGGCTCGCCATGTCCTACAGGCACGAGGCAGATCAACCGCCCGGCCCTGAAATCTCGAGGCGCATCGGGCGAGGCTCGAAGCCTGCCCGAGATGCGCGCTTTGTGTACCCTGAGCATCGGCGACAAGGTTTAAGAACGGATTAAAGCGCGCACCGTTTCGAGACGCGGTGTGGTTTGCCAATCAACTCGATGCACGCAAACGCTACTTCACCAAAGCTGCAGCCTTCTTCACGAAGCGATCATCCCAGGTCTTTGCCGCATCGATCGTCGCCGCGGCGATCTCCTTGTCGAACTGCTTGAGAAAATCGATCGAGCGCTGCTGGCTGTCGGTGCTGACGATGCCGTCGCGCGAATAGATCTGCAGGCTCGCCTTCACCGCGGCCATGTAGAGTGACTTGTCGCCGAGCCAGTACTCCTTCGGCACGTTGTCGGCGACCTGCTCGGGGGTGGCCTTATCAAGCCACTTGAGCGTCTTGTAGAACGCATTCACCAAGGCCTGCACCGTGTTGGGGTTCTTGTCGGCGAAGTCCTTGCGCGTGTAGAGCACGCCCGCCGACATCGGGCCGCCGAGCACCTTGCTCGTGCCGTCCGTGGTGCGCGTCTCGGCCATGATGACCACGTCGCCGGCAGCCTCCAGCATGGCGATCATGGGATCGATGTTGGAGATGGCGTCGATCTCCCCCTTGCGCATGGCGGCAACCGCGCCGGGGCCGGCGCCGACCCCGATGAAGGAGGCGTCATCCGGCTTCAGGCCGGCTTTCACCATCAGATACTGCACGATCATGTTTGTGGAGGACCCGGGCGCGGTCACGCCAACCTTGGCGCCCTTGAGATCGGCCGGAGATTTGATCTTGTCGGCGCGGTCCTTCTTCACAGCAAGCGAGATGCCGGGATAGCGGCCAAGCTCGATGACGGCGACAATAGGCTGCCCCTTCACCTGCATGCGCAGGGTGTGCTCGTAGGCGCCAGTGACGACGTCCGCTGAGCCCGCCACGAGCGCGTTGAGAGATTGCGAACCGCCCTTGAAGTCGTTGATCTCGACGTTGAGCCCCTGCTCCTTGAAGAAGCCGAGCTTGTCGGCCAGCGCGAGCGGCAGGTAGTAGAGCGAGTTGGCACCCCCGACGCCCAGCGTCACATCCTTCCGCTCGGGCGCCTGAGCCTGTGCCGCGGCCGCAAGAAACAGGGCGGCCGCTACGGCAGCCACCGATTTCAGGATCTGCATTTCCTTTTCCTCCCCATCGGCCCGGCTCTCACCCCTGCCCCGCCGCGGACGGCGGGCGCCAGACCAGCATGCGCCGCTCAACCAGCGTCACGCACCAGTCTATTATGAGCACGAACACGGCCAGGATGACCATACCGGCGAAGACACCCGTGGTGTCGAACGTGCCTTCCGCCTGCTGGATCATGTAGCCGAGGCCGGCGGCCGCACCCAGGTACTCGCCCACCACGGCGCCGATGATGGCAAAGCCGACCGAGGTGTGGAGCGAGGAGAACATCCAGGACAGCGCCGAGGGCCAGTACACGTTGCGGAAAAGCTGGCGCTCGTTCATGCCGAGCATGCGCGCATTGGCGAGAATGGCCGGGCTCACCTCCTTCACGCCCTGGTAGACGTTGAAGAAGACGATGAAGAACACCAGCGTCACACCGAGCGCGACCTTCGACCAGATGCCCAAGCCCAGCCACAGCAGGAAGATGGGGGCCAGCACCACGCGCGGCAGCGCGTTGAGCATCTTGATGTAGGGGTCGAACACGGCCGACAGCAGCGGATGCCGCGCCAGCCAGAAGCCGATGATGATGCCCGCACCCGCGCCGATGGCGAAAGCAAGAAGCCCCTCGATCAGCGTGATGAGCAGGTGCTGCCACACCGTCTTGCCGAAGCAGGGCTCGGAGATGTTGAGCAGGCGCGTCAGGTCGATCGTCTCCGAGCAGGTGACGATCTTCACCGTGCCGTCCGCGAACAAGGTCCAGACACGGTGCGCCACGTCCGCGGGCGTCGAGAAGAAGAATTTGGGGAGCAGGTAGCTGCCGCCGATCGGCACCGTGGAGCCCACGTGCCAGGCCCCGATGAAGACAACGGCCACCAGCGCCTGCAGGAGAAGGAGCACGCCGCGGTTCATGCGAACTCGTCCCCGTAGGCCTTCATCACCTCGGTGCGCAGCTGGCCCCAGATCGCCTTGTGCAGCTCGTGGAAACGCGGCAGCAGGCGCACCTCGCTGGCATCGCGCGGCCGGCCAAGGTCGATGGCATGGTCGCCGATGATGCGCGCCTCGGGCCCCGCCGACATGATGATGACGCGGTCGCTGAGCGCGATGGCTTCCTCGAGGTCGTGCGTGACGAACAGCACGGCCTTGCGATCTCCCGCCCACAGATCGAGCAGCAGGTTGCCCATGATCTGCCGCGTCTGCGCATCGAGGGGCCCGAACGGCTCGTCCATCAGCAATATTTTCGGATCGCGGATCAGCACCTGCGCGAGGCCGACGCGCTTCCTCTGTCCGCCGGAGAGCTGGTGCGGGTAGCGGTCGGCGAAGGTCGCCAGCCCCACGCGCTTGAGCCAGCCCTGCGCCCGCTCCACCGCCTCGGCGCGGGGAGTGCCCGAAACTTCGAGCGCAATGGCAATGTTATCGCGTGCCGTCTTCCAGGACATGATGGCGTCTTGCTGGAACAGGTAGCCGGCGTGACGGTTGAGGCCGGCGAGCCGGGTGCCGAAAACCAGAGAATCGCCGGTCGCCGGCGTGAGCAACCCCGCAGCGACGTTCAGCAGGGTCGACTTGCCGCAACCCGTCGGGCCGACGATGCCGACGAACTCACGCGCGCCGACTTTGAGATCGACCGGGGCCACGGCCGGATAGGTCTTGCCGCCCGCGATGGGGAACGCCACCGACACGCCGCGCAATTCCACCGCCGTGGCGCCAGCGGGCAAGGCAACGTCGGGGGCTGGCAGGCGATCGCTCAACAGGCGGTTCTCCCCATCGAGCTTGGCTCGAACCGGCGGTTGATCCACCGTGGTGGCCGACCATGCCAAGGCGGGCGCGGCCGGGCAAGGGGGCTCAGGGCATGGCAGCTCGCCGAGCCCGCGCCCATGCATTAGTCTTCCGTTCCATGAGCGTTGGTCTTCAGCTTTCGGCACACCGGCCGCGGCCACCCTGGATGCGAACGCTCGCCGCGTTGAAGCTTGCCGCCACGATGCTGCTATCGGAAGGAAGCGCGTCGGCTCAGGCGCGCAAGGACTATGCGCAAACCCCGACGCCCAAGGCTGTGGCGCGGCGCATGCTCGAGATCGGCGGCGCGGGCCCGCAGGATGTCGTTGCCGACTTGGGCTCCGGCGACGGACGCATTCCCATCCTGGCCGCGCAGGAGTTCGGCGCCCGTGCCATCGGCGTCGAGCTCGACAGGGAGCTGCACACGACGGCACTCGAGAACGCGCACCGCGCCGGCATCGGCGCGCGGGTCACCCTGCTCAACGGCGACCTGTTCGAGACTGACCTAACGGACGTGACCCTGCTGACGATCTACCTGCCGCAAAGCCTGACCCTGCAGTTGCGCCGACGCATCCTGAACGACATGCGGCCCGGCACACGCGTTGTCTCGCACGCGTTCAACTTGGGTGCTTGGCTGCCCGATCGCAGGGAAACAGTCGAGGGACACGCCATCATGCTGTGGGTGGTGCCGGCCCGCGTAGATGGGTCCTGGCGCCTCGAAACCGCAGGCGAGAGCATTGACCTCGACTTCCGCCAGACCTTCCAGGAGGTGTCGGGCACGGCGCGGTTGAACGGCCTGAGGATACCTCTGCTGGGGGCTCACCTCAGAGGCACCATGATCCGGTTCAGCATCGTGCCGCCGGGATCGGCGGCGCGGCATTTCCAAGGAGTCGTAGGCACCGATGCGATGACGGCGGCAGAAAGCGTCGCCAAAGACCCCGGCGCGGTCTCTGGCTGGCGGGCTGTGCGCCAATAACCGCCAGCATGTCAGTCCTTCGCCCACCGCGGCGCATCACTAGGTGCACTGCAAAAAGATTCATGCCAGGGTGCGGCCGCGACAACGGCCCAGGACCGAAGGCATGCTGAAAAAGGCGGACGCAGGCACGCTCCGATATCCAGAGACCGAGCCCCCTGCGCCCGGTGAGGTGAGGGAGATGGCCCCCGGCATCCTGTGGGCGCGCATTCCCCTGCCGTTCCGGCTGAACCACATCAACGTCTACCTGATCGACGACGGCGACGGCTGGGCGATCCTGGACACCGGCATCGGCAACGACGCCACAAAGGCCGTATGGGAGGCGATGGCGGCAGGACCGCTGGCCGGGCGCCGCTTCACGCGCCTGATCGTCACGCACTTCCATCCCGATCATATCGGGCTCGCGGGCTGGCTGTGCGACAAGTTCAACCTGCCGTTGCTGACCAGTCAGACGAGCTATCTCGCCTGCCTCAACATCTCGCTCAATCCAAGCGCGCTCGACGCCAAGACCTATCGCGATTTCTACCTGCGCCACGGCCTGGATGAGGCGACCACGCAGCGCGTCGCCACCAACGGTCACGGCTATCTCAAGATGGTGTCCGGGCTGCCGCCGACGTTCATGCGGCTGGTGGCCGGAGACACGCTGAAGATCGGCGCGCGAACATTCGACGTGCTGACCGGCAACGGCCACGCCGCCGAGCAGGTGATGCTCTATTGCGCAGCCGACAACATTTTTCTAGCGGCCGACCAGGTGCTGGCCAAGATAACACCCAACATCAGCGTGTGGGCGGTCGAGCCGGACGGTGACCCGCTCGGGCTCTACATGCGCTCGCTCGGCGAGCTGAAGTCGCGCATACCGGCAGATGCCCTCGTGCTGCCGGGACATCAGCTGCCATTCTACGGACTGCATACACGCAGCGACGAGTTGATCGCACACCACCGCGTGCGCTGCGACGCCATTGCCGAGGCGTGCCGGACATCGCCCAAGTCCGCCGCCGAGTTGGTGCCCGTGCTGTTCACGCGAGAGCTCGATCCGCACCAGATGAGCTTTGCCTTCACCGAGGTACAGGCGCACGTGAACTACATGCTGCGTCGCGGCGAACTGGCCTGGGCGGAAGGCGCGGACGGCATCGAGCGCGTGCGTACGCTCTAGCGGAACCAAATAGACTACATGCCGTTGTAGGCGCAGACGGACCCACAAGGCCCGTTAGGTGCCGGCAACGGTACTGAGCCGCTCAGTAGCCTTCGGGCGATCGGCGGCTTTGCCTTGTGCGCGTTCATCCCTGATGATTGCGCAGCGACTCCAGAATGCGTGGCAGCGTCTCCGGCAGATCCTCCGCGATCAGCCCAAGACCGAACGCGGATGCGCACGCCCCGTGCAGCCACACCGCCGCGCAGGCCGCTTCGAAAGCCGGCATCTTCTGCGCGAGCAGGCCGGTGATGAAACCTGCCAGGACATCCCCGGCACCGGCTGTCGCCAACCAGGCCGGGGCATTGTCGTTGATGGCAGCGCGACCGTCCGGAGCTGCAATGACTGTGTCCGGACCCTTGAGGACCACAACGGCACCGCTGTCGCGCGCGGCCTGACGCGCGCGCTCCAGCTTCGAGCCCCGCAACGGTGCAAACAGGCGCGAAAACTCACCTTCGTGCGGCGTGAGCACGACCGGAGCGGTGCGCGCCTTGATGGCACCGAACAGGTCCGCCTCCGCCGGTTGCTCGGGCTCGCCGCGCACGATGAAACCCATTCCGGCGGCCTTCACGGGTGCATCAGCCTCGCGCTCGCAGAACGCGGTGAGCGCATCCGCGTCGAGCACCACGGCGGCGCCAGAGGCCAGCACTGCTATCACGCTCGCGGCGGTCGCCGCGTTGGCGCCGGCACCCGGGCCGATGACGACGGCATTGCGGCGCGGGTCGGCGAGAAAGTCTGACAGGCTCGCGTCGGTCAGCGTCGCGCGCACCATTACGGCCGTCGCATGCGTGGCATTGATGGCCGTGGCCGCCGCGGACCCGACCAGTGTCACCAGGCCGGCCCCTGCGCGAAGCGCGCCGCGCGCCGCAAGGCGTGCGGCACCCGTCATGTCCGGCGGCCCCGATACCGCGACGGCGTGCCCGCGCGTATATTTGTGTCCCGCGAGCGTGGGCCAGGGATAGTGCCCGATCCACAATCCCGGCCGGTTGGCAAAGGTGGGCGGCGAGATCGCCTCCAGCACAGCGTCGGGAATGCCAATGTCGGCCACGCTCACCTCGCCGCACAGCAGACGCCCCGGCAGCAGCAGGTGCCCAGGTTTGAGGCGAAAGAACGTGACGGTGTGCGTGGCCTGCACCGCGGTGTCGCCGACGACCACGCCACGGCTGCCGTCGAGCCCGCTCGGCACATCAACCGACACGACGGGTTTGCCGGCGCTGTTGACGGCCGAGACGACGGCCGCTGTGAGCGCATCCAGCGGGCGGGACAGGCCGGCGCCGAACAGCGCATCGACAATGATGTCCACCTCCTGAACGGCTTCGGGACTCAGAGGCTCGACCGCACCGGTCCAGCGCGCAGCCATCTGGGCCGCGTCGCCGCGCAAGGCGCCGCGTTCGCCCAGCAGGCCGAGCCGGACCCTGAAACCCTGCTCCGCGAGGAGACGCGCGGCAACGAAGCCATCGCCGCCGTTGTTGCCAGGGCCGCACAGCACGGCAACCGTGGCCGAGGAGGCGCGTCCGGCGACCTCCCAAACAATCTCGGCGACGGCGCGTCCGGCCGCCTCCATCAGGTCGAGGGACGGCACGCCAGCTGCCACGGCGGCGCTGTCAGCCCGGCTCATCTCCTCGACAGTCAGCAACTCGCAGCCAGTCACGTCTGCCTCCCTCGGGGCACCTCGACAGATGATGCCTGCAAGGGGGCGCAACACCAACTGTGCACGAAGCTTGAGCCGTTCCCCGCAGATGCCGCCTATGGAAACGGCATTTGCCTATTTTTTGCTCATTTATGTCGCTTGCGGATGCAATCTTCTGCCCTGTAGATACGCACAAGTGGTTCATTGCCTAAGGAATATGTGCCGCATAAAGCTTGGCATGCGGCGTGCTTAATGTGTCTGCAGCAATGGCAACCAGACCAGACATCCACAAGGTCGGGAGGTGAAGGGACGCATGAAAAAGATCGAGGCCATCATCAAGCCCTTCAAGCTCGACGAGGTGAAGGAAGCTCTGCAGGAGATCGGCTTGCAGGGCATCACCGTTATCGAAGCCAAGGGTTTCGGGCGGCAGAAGGGGCACACCGAGCTTTATCGCGGCGCCGAGTACGTCGTCGATTTCCTGCCCAAGGTGAAGATCGAACTCGTCGTCGCCGACGACATGGTGCCGAGGGCTCTCGACGCGATTCAACGCGCCGCGAAGACCGGCCGTATCGGCGACGGCAAGATATTCATTTCCACGGTCGAGGAGGCCATTCGCATCCGCACGGGCGAAACCGGCACCGAAGCCATCTGATCAACGACTCGCAGGACAGACGCGGCCAGCGGGCGCGGCGACCTGCGCGATGACATGCCTAACGCAACGCATTCCAGGATAGGGGAGTAGCATGGCAGACAGACCGAAGTCGGCAGGCGACGTTATGAAGATCATGAAGGACAAGGACGTAAAGTTCTTCGACCTTCGCTTCACCGATACCAAGGGCAAGATGCAGCACGTGACGGCCGACGCCTCGTGCGTGGACGAAGCCATGTTCGCCGACGGCTACGCCTTCGACGGCTCGTCGATCGCAGGCTGGAAGGGCATCGAGGCGTCCGACATGACGCTGATGCCGGACCCGGCCAGCGCCCACATCGATCCGTTTTTCGCGCAGACGACCATGGCGATCTTCTGCGACGTGCTCGAGCCCTCGACCGGCGAGATGTACGAGCGTGATCCGCGTTCCATCGCCAAGCGCGCCGAAGCCTACATGAAGCAGACCGGCGTCGGCGACTCCATCGTGTTCGGCCCGGAGGCCGAGTTCTTCATCTTCGATGACGTCAAGTTCAGCTCCGATCCCTACAATTGCGGCTTCAAGCTCGACGGCACCGAACTGCCCACCAACATGGGCACCGACTACGAGATGGGCAACCTGGGTCATCGCCCGCGCACCAAGGGCGGCTACTTCCCTGTGCCACCGATCGACAGCGGGCAGGACATCCGCTCCGAGATGCTGTCGGTGATGGCCGAGATGGGCGTCACGGTCGAGAAGCATCACCACGAGGTGGCTTCCGCCCAGCACGAACTCGGCATCAAGTTCGGCCCGATGGTGACCATGGCCGACCACCTGCAGATCTACAAGTATGTGATCCATCAGGTGGCGCAGGCCTACGGCAAGACGGCCACCTTCATGCCGAAGCCGGTCTACGGCGACAACGGCTCGGGCATGCACTGCCATCAGTCGATCTGGAAGGGCTCGACCCCGGTGTTCGCGGGCAACAAGTACGCGGACCTCTCGGAGACCTGCCTGTTCTACATTGGTGGCATCCTGAAGCACGCCAAGACCATCAACGCCTTCACCAACCCGTCCACCAACTCCTACAAGCGTCTGGTGCCGGGCTACGAGGCGCCGGTGCTGCTCGCCTACTCTGCGCGCAACCGCTCCGCTTCGTGCCGCATCCCCGTGGTGTCGAGCCCGAAGGCCAAGCGCATCGAGATTCGCTTCCCCGATCCGTCGGCGAACCCGTATCTCGCCTTCGCCGCCATGCTGATGGCCGGTCTCGACGGCATCCAGAACAAGACGCATCCGGGTGAGGCCATCGACAAGAACCTCTACGATCTGCCGCCGGCAGAGCTGTCGAAGATTCCGACCGTGTGCGGCTCGCTGCGCGAGGCGCTCACCACGCTCGACGGCAACCGCGAGTTCCTGAAGAAGGGCGGCGTGATGACGGACGACATGATCGACGCCTACATCGAGCTCAAGATGGCCGAGGTGGCGCGGACCGACATGACGCCGCATCCGGTCGAGTTCGACATGTACTACTCGGTCTAGTCGCAGCTGCCGGGGCGCACGAGCGACACAGGAAAAGGGGCGGCTTCGCGCCGCCCCTTTTCTTTGTCTTGGCCACCGCGCGCGCCGCCAAGTTGCAGCTTCACGCGTTGCTCGGTTTGGCCGCCAGACCGAGCTGGAAGGTGCCAAAACCCCCGCCGTCTGAACAAACGTTTAGGTTTCCGCTGCAAGACCGTGGCGCCTACACCTGCCGGATACCGAATTTGCAGTTCTGCCGTTGACGGCGGGCCGCAGGAATGGTGTGGAAGCGGCCATGACACACGCTCTCAAGATCCTGGCGGCAGCTTTCATCGGCTGCCTGCTCGCAGTGGCTCCGGCAAACGCTCAAAGCGCGGCTAGCCCGAACGACATGGCCCGGCTGCTTGCCGGCCTGGCACCAGCCGACGGCTCACCACTGGCGGCCTTCGCGCAGGACCGCAACTGGCAACAGCATGCGGCCGTCATGAACAAGACCTGGTCCGATCTCGAGCGCAAGCAGCTCGCGCCGATCCGCACCTGGTCGCAAGCCAACCTCACGCAGCGCCGTCCGGTCACGTTCTATTTCTTCAGCGGCCCCGACTTCCTCTACGTCGACAGCTTCTTTCCCGACTCTGACGTCTATGTGCTCGCCGGCCTGGAGCCGACGGGTGGCCTGCCGGACGTGACCAAGATCAAGAGCGGCGCGCTGCCGGGCGAGTACGGCAAGCTGCGCACCTCGATGCGCTCGATCCTGAACCTGAGCTACTTCATTACGCGTGAAATGGATCAGGACCTGCGCACCAGCCAGCTGCGCGGCACGCTGCCGATCCTCTATGTGTTCATGGCGCGCGCGGGCAAGACGATCCACGATGTGAGCTTTGTCAGCCTCGATGCCGACGGCACCGAGAAGGCCGACACCGGCGACAAGGGCGCAGCGCGCGGCGTCAAGATCATCTTCTCGGGCGCGGACGGCAAGAAGCGCACGCTCTACTACTTCCGCACCGACCTCAGCAATCGCGGGCTGGTCAACAACGGCTTCCTGGCGTTCTGCGACAAGCTCGGCCTGGGCGACGTGTTCATCAAGGCCGCGTCCTACCTGCTGCACGGCGCGGCGTTCTCGCAGACGCGCGACTTCCTGCTCGACCATGGCGCCAGCATTGTCCAGGACGACACTGGCATCCCCTTGCGCTTCCTTGAGGCGCGCAAGTGGGGGCTGCATCCGTTCGGCGAGTACGTCGGGCCAATACCGCTGTTCAGGGGCCACTACCAGCGCAGCCTGCAGGTGCTCTTCCACCGCCTGGATGCACCCTCCATCGACTTCGGCGTCGGCTACCGCTGGCGGCCGAACCAGTCGCACGTGCTGCTGGCGGTCAATCAGGGCACCGTGAAGGCTGTCCCCGCCGTGGTCGCGCCGCAACCCGCGACGCCGCCCCCGGCGGTGCAGCCCGCGGTGATCGAGAAGCCTGCAGGACCGCGCACCGAGACGACGCCGGGTACGGCGGGCGAGATCGGCAAGGCGGCCGGTGTCACCGATAGAAAGGTCGACTCCGTCGTCACCAAGCGGCCCGCGATCAAGACCGTGGACGCCAGCGTCCCACAGCCGGCCGCGGTGATGGCATCGTCGGTCGTAGCCCAACCGGTATCGAGCACAGCCCTGACCTGGTCGTGGCTGTTCGTGCAGGCGCTGATGATCGGCAGCCTGATCTGGGGCGTACTGGCCTACTTCGATAGCCGGCAGGCCGGCCGGTCCTGACCGCTCTGGCATCCGGACCCGGGTGTAGGCATGGACGAAACACAGATCGACCGCGCCGCCATGGGGCGCCTCGCCAAGGCGCTTGAGTTCGTCCGCGGTGCGAACGACCCCACCACGGTGGCCCTGTGCAAGGCCGCTGACACGGGCGCCGAGCGGGATATCAAGGCAGCGCGGACGCTGTTCCTCAAGCTGAAGTCGTCTGACCGCCGCGCCGCCCTGGCCATGATCGAGGACTGACGCAAGTCGCGCTGCCCCCGGGATAGTGCGCGTTCGCGCGCCTCCAGGATGGCAGGAAAGCTAGACGCCCCAACCGGCGACAGCCTTGACCTCGAGGTACTCCTCGACGCCGAAGCGGCCCCATTCACGCCCGTTGCCCGACTGCTTGTAGCCGCCGAAGGGCGCGGTGCGCTCGTTCTGGGCGCCATTGAGGTTGACGTTGCCGGCGCGGATGCGGCGCGCCACGCGGCGCGCGTTCTCCACGTTGCCGCCCGACACATAGCCCGCGAGGCCGTAGGGCGTATCGTTGGCGATCTGCACCGCGTCGTCTTCGTTCTTGTAGCCGATGATGGAGAGCACCGGCCCGAAGATCTCCTCGCGCGCGATCGTCATATCGTTGGTGACGTCGGCGAACACGGTGGGCCGCACGTAGAAGCCCTTGTTCAGACCCTCCGGCAACCCGAGGCCGCCGGCAACCAGCGTCGCGCCCTCGTCGATACCCTTCTTGATGAGGCCCTGGATCTTCTCCCACTGCACGCGGTTGACGACGGGACCCATGGTGGTGCCCTCCGCGCGCGGATCGCCGGGCTTGGCCTTGTCGGCGACGGCCTTGGCGATGGCGGCCGCCTCCTTCATTTTCGCGGTCGGCACCAGCAGGCGCGTGGGCGCGTTGCAGGACTGGCCTGAGTTGTTGAAGCAGTGCGCCGTGCCGCCGGTGATGGCCTTGGCGAGGTCGGCATCCTCCAGGATGATGTTGGGTGACTTGCCGCCGAGTTCCTGGGTGACACGCTTTACGGTGGGCGCCGCCTTCTGCACGACGTCGATGCCGGCGCGCGTGGAACCGGTGAACGATACCATGTCGATGCCCGGATGCGTGCTCATGGCCGCGCCGACGTCGGGGCCGAGGCCGTTGATGAGGTTGAAGACGCCCTTCGGCACGCCCGCCTCGTGCATGATCTCGGCGAAGATCAGCGCAGACGTCGGCGTGTACTCGGAGGGCTTCAGGATCATGGTGCAACCGGCGGCGAGTGCGGGCGCGACCTTGCAGGCGATCTGGTTGAGCGGCCAGTTCCACGGCGTGATCATGCCGACGACGCCGACCGGCTCGCGCACGAGCATGGCGGACCCCAGCGGCTCCTCGAACGGGTAGTTCTTGAGCACGTCGAGCGTGGTCATCAGGTGGCCAAGGCCGGCGCCGGCCTGGAATTTCTCCGCAAACCCGAGCGGTGCACCCATCTCGTCGGAGATGGCGCCGCCGATCTCCTTGGAGCGCTTCTTGTAGGCCTCGATGACGTTGCTGAGCAGCTCCACACGCTGCTCGCGTGTGGTGAGCGAGAAGGTCTCGAAGGCGCGGCGCGCGGCGGCCACGGCCTTGTCGACGTCGGCAGCGGAGCCGAGCGCGATGTCGTACAGCGCGTCCTCGCTGGCGGGATTGACAACGGGCAACGTCTTCTTGGCAACCGGGTCAACCCAGGCACCGTCGATGTAGAACTGCAAGCGATTGACCATGACCGCGACCCTTGCTGTCTCTTGGAACTGATTGACGGCCACCCTTACCACCTCCCTTGCCGGAAAGGGAACATGCGCGGGCGATATGGCGCGGTAACACCCGCGTTAGAGCACCCGTTTCAGGCTGCCCCCGCCTGCATCTGCGCGGCTATCTTGGGCAAGGCCTCGCGCCAGAATTCCGGCGGTTGCGCACCGGAGACGCCGTATTTCCCAAGCACAATGAAGAACGGCACGCCCTCGATGCCCATGCCGCGGCCTCGTTCCTCCAGCTCGATCACGGTGTCGAGGCTTTCCTGGCTGGAGAGCGCCTGCGCCACGCCCGTCGGGTCGAGACCGATCTCATCGGCCAGCTTGGCCAGCACGTCGGGCCTGCCGATGTCGAGCGCGTCTTCGAAGTAGGCCTTGAACAGGCGGTTGACCACCTCGCTCTGCCGCCCCTGGCGTCCGGCTTCCCAGATCAAGCGGTGGGCGAGGCGCGTGTTGGGTGTCACCTGCATGCGATCGAAGGCGAAATCGATACCGACCTCGCGGCCGGTGGCGGCCATGTTGCGATCCAGCTCGGCGGCGCGGTCCGGCCCGAACTTGCGCGTGCGATACTCCTCGCGCGTGATGCCCTCTGCCGGCATGTCCGGATTGAGCTCGAACGGCAGCCAGGTGAACTCGATCTCGCGCGGAACACCGGGCGCGGCGAGTGCGGCCTCCAGGCGGCGCTTGCCCACATAGCACCAGGGGCAGATCACGTCGGAGTAGACGGTAATGGCCAGCGGCTCGGACTTGGAATTGGGCATCGCGCGCGCACCTCTCAGCTGCCGGGGCGCAGCTTAGGGGAGGCTGGCTGAGATGTACAATCGGGGGCGCGGCGGGCTGTTGCCAAGCCGGGAACTAGAACAGCAGCAGGATGCTGGCACAGGCGCCACCGACGAGCAGCCAGGCGAAACGGCGGCGCTGCAGCCGCAGCCAGTCGCCGAAGCGTTCCGGGAAATTCTTCCAATCGACCGCAACGATCCAGGCGATGCCGAGGCCCATCACGAGCCCAATCGACCAAACGCTGTAGCTCCCGAGAATTCCAGCGCTGCCGCTGCCGACTCCGCGACCCATGACGTCAGGCGCGGTATTGCCGCCGACGAGCACCCAGGCGCCGAACGCCGCCGAAGCCAGCGCGAGAACAGCCATCATGCGATGCATGCGCGAGCCCCTCCGAGCTTCGTGCGCCGACGCGGCGTCGATCATTGCTTACGGAAGGTTAAACCGACAGGGCAAACGAGCCGTTAACGGCGCATCACGCGTGCGCCTGGGCCACCTTGCGCACGGCCTCGGCAATCTCGCCGACCACCTGATGCACGGTCGCTTCGTCGTCGCCCTCGGCCATGACGCGGATGACGGGCTCTGTCCCCGAAGGACGGATAACGAGGCGTCCGCCGCCACCCAGCCGGGCCTTGCCGGCATCGATCGCACGCCTGACGGCATCGTGCTCGAGCGGCGAGCCGTTGATGTAGGGAATGTTCTGCAAGAGCTGCGGCAGCGCCTGGAAGCGGCGGCAAACCTCGCTGACGGGCCTGCCGGTTGCGACCACCACCGACAGCACCTGCAAGGCAGCGACCAGGCCGTCACCGGTGGTGACAAAGTCGGACAACACGATGTGCCCGGATTGCTCGCCGCCGACATTGAAGCCGTGCTTGCGCATGTGCTCGACGACATAGCGATCGCCGACCGGCGTGCGCACCATCGTCAGCCCGAGGCCGTTGAAATAGCGCTCCAGCCCGAGGTTGGACATGACGGTCGCCACCACGCCGCCGGCAGCCAGCTTGCCGCTCTGGTGCCAGTTCTCGCCGATCACCGCCATGATCTGGTCGCCGTCGACGATGGTGCCCTTCTCGTCGACGATCACCACGCGGTCGGCGTCGCCATCGAGCGCAATGCCGATGTCGGCACGCATCTCGCGCACCTTCGCCACCAGCGCAGCCGGCTCGGTGGAGCCGCACTTGTCGTTGATGTTGCGGCCGTTGGGCTCCACGCCCATCTTGATGACCTCGGCGCCGAGCTCCCACAGCACGTCGGGCGCCACCTGGTAGCCAGCACCGTTGGCGCAATCGACAACCACGCGCATGCCGTTGAAGCGGATGTTCTGCGGCAGGGTGCGCTTGGCGAACTCGATGTAGCGCTCCTGGGCGCTGTCGATGCGCTTGGCGCGCCCGATCTTGTCGGACGGCACGAGCAGGTCGCTGCTGTTCTTGTCCATCAGCGCTTCGATCTGCTTCTCAGCCTCGTCGGAGAGCTTGTAGCCTTCGGGATCGAACAGCTTGATGCCGTTGTCCTCGTATGGGTTGTGGGAGGCAGAGATCATCACCCCGAGGTCGGCCCGGAGCGAGCGCGTCAGCATGGCGACGGCGGGCGTGGGCATGGGGCCGAGCAGGAAGACGTCCATGCCGACCGCGGTGAAGCCTGACATCAGCGCCGATTCAATCATGTAACCTGACAGGCGCGTGTCCTTGCCGATCACGACCCGATGCGCGCGGCCGCCGCCGTTGGAAAACAGCTTGCCCGCGGCCATGCCGACCTTGAGGGCGACCTCCGACGTCATGGGCGCGCGGTTGGCGAGCCCGCGGATGCCGTCAGTGCCGAAATATCTGCGTGCCATCAGCCGTCTCGTGCGTGGGCCAGGACCCGGGTGTTCAAGTTGCAGAAGCACAGATTCGCAACCGCACTTTACCGCAGCGGGACCATCCGCGGCGACCGGTTACCATCAAGTGTTGTAAGCAAAAATTGCACCGACTTGGCAACAGCGTTCAGAGATCGCGGTTAGCTCGCCGCAGCAGCCCCGGCCCAAACCGCGAGGGCCTGGCGGGTGGCGGCAACGTCGTGGACACGCACGATCTGCACGCCCTGGTCGGCCCCGATGAGTGCCGCGGCCAGCGAACCGGGCAGGCGCTCGGCCGGCGGCACGCCTAGCAGCTTGCCGATGAAGGTCTTGCGGGAGGCGCCCAGGAAAACGGCGCAGCCGAGCCCGTGGAAGATGGACAGCGCCGACAAGAGCGACAGGTTGTGAGCGAGCGTCTTGCCGAAGCCGATGCCGGGATCGACGATCAGCCGCTCGCGCGGGATGCCGGCCTGCTCGCACGCCGTAACGCGGGCCTCCAGCCAGTCATAGACGTCGAGCACCACGTCGTCGTAGCGCGGGTCGTCCTGCATCGTGCGCGGGTCGCCCTGGGCATGCATGAGGATTATAGGCAGCCTGGTTGCCTGGGCGGCGGCAAGGCTTCCGGGATCGTGCGTCAAGGCAGAAACATCGTTGATGATACGCGCGCCGGCTCCTGCGGCGCGGCGCATCACCTCGGCCTTGCGGGTATCGATGGAGACGGGCACCCGCCCCTGCTTGACGACCGCCTCGATCACCGGCAGCACGCGGCGGCATTCCTCTTCGGTATCGACGGGCGCTGCGCCGGGCCGCGTGGACTCGCCGCCAATGTCGAGAATGTCGGCACCCTCGGCTTCGAGCTGCAGGGCATGCGCGATGGCGGCGCCGGTGTCGAAGTGACGGCCGCCGTCGGAAAAGCTGTCGGGCGTCACATTGACGATACCCATCACGCGCGTGCGCGTGAGATCTACCCCGGCAATGGCGGCACGCGGCGCCGATATCCGTTGCAGGACTGGTGCAACGCCGGCGTGTGGGGTCGCAGACAAGTCCGCAGCGCCGACCCGCCGGCGGCGGATGGAGGTTCCGTTGCGCTCGACGATTTCGGCCGCAGCGAACGAGGCCTCGGGCCTGCCGCCGACGCAGATGACGCTGCCGTCGCCTGCCGCTGACGACAGGCGGCCCAGGGGGCGAATGTAGATGGGCGTTCTCAACGCTCGTCCTGCGGGCTCTTTCAAAAGCAAACGGGGCCGCATCCGGCCCCGTCGTTATGCACCCGCGCGCGGATGGACGCCACAACCGCTAGGTCTGCGGATAGGGCTCCAGCCCGCCGGTTCCCGGCTCGCTGCGCGGCGGGCGGACTTTGCCGACGTTGGGAACGGCAGGACCGGCAGGCCCTTTCGTCTCCTCGTCGTCGACGGCGCGCACGATCTTCTCGCCACGCATGACCGTATGCACTTCCTCGCCGGTGATGGTCTCATACTCCATCAGCGCCTGCGTAATCGCTTCCAGCTTGTCGCGATTGGATGTCAGCGTCGAGCGGGCAACCTTCTCTCCGCTGGTGACGATGCGACGAACCTCCTCGTCGATCATCTTCGCCGTCTCCTCCGACATGTTCTGCCGCTGGGTGATGGCGTGGCCGAGGAAGACCTCTTGCTGGTTGTCGTTGTAGCGCAGGGGCCCGAGCTTGTCGCTCATACCCCACTCCGTGACCATGCGGCGGGCCAAGTCGGTGGCCTGCATGATGTCGCTGGACGCACCGGTGTTGAGGTGATCCTCGCCGTAGATGAGCTGCTCGGCGACGCGGCCCCCGAACATGGTGGCCATGCGCGCTTCGCACCACTGTTTCGAGTAGCTGAGCTTGTCGCGCTCGGGCAGGCTCATGGTGACGCCCAGGGCCCGGCCGCGCGGGATGATCGTCACCTTGTGCAGCGGATCGTTGCCCTGCACGAGCACATTGACGAGGGCGTGGCCGGCCTCATGGTAGGCGGTCGCGAGCTTCTCCTCCTCGGTCATGATCATGGAGCGGCGCTCTGCGCCCATCATGACCTTGTCCTTGGAGTCCTCGAACTCCTGCTGTGTCACCAGCCGCTTGTTGCGGCGCGCTGCCAGCAGCGCCGCCTCGTTGACGAGGTTTGCAAGATCGGCGCCGGAAAACCCAGGCGTACCGCGTGCGAGAACCTTTGCGTCGACATCGGGCGCGAGCGGCACCTTGCGCATGTGCACTTTCAGGATCTTCTCGCGGCCGGCGACGTCCGGGTTGGGCACCACGATCTGCCGGTCGAAACGGCCAGGACGCAGCAGCGCAGGATCGAGAACGTCGGGCCGGTTGGTGGCGGCGATGATGATGATGCCCTCGTTGGCCTCGAAGCCATCCATCTCGACGAGCAGCTGGTTGAGCGTCTGCTCGCGCTCGTCGTTGCCACCACCGAGGCCGGCGCCACGATGCCGGCCGACGGCGTCAATTTCGTCGATGAAGATGATGCAGGGCGCGTTCTTCTTCGCCTGCTCGAACATGTCGCGCACGCGCGATGCGCCAACGCCGACGAACATTTCGACGAAGTCGGAGCCCGAGATCGTGAAGAAGGGAACGTTGGCTTCTCCGGCCACGGCACGCGCAATCAGCGTCTTGCCGGTGCCCGGGGGGCCGACCAGCAGACAGCCGCGCGGGATGCGGCCGCCGAGGCGCTGGAACTTCTGCGGGTCACGCAGGAACTCGACGATCTCCTGCAGGTCGGACTTGGCCTCGTCAACGCCGGCCACGTCCTCGAACGTGACGCGGCCCTGGCGCTCGGTGAGAAGCTTGGCCTTGGACTTGCCGAAGCCCATGGCGCGGCCGCCGCCCGACTGCATCTGACGCATGAAGAAGATCCAGACGCCGATCAGCAGCAGCATCGGGAACCAGTTGACCAGCACACCCAGGATGGAGGGCACATCGTCCTCTGGCGGACGGGCGGTGATCTTGACGCCCTTCTTGTTCAGGCGCTCGACGAGTCCCGGATCCTCGGGGGCAACCGTGGTGAAGGTGCCGCTCTTGTCGCGGAAAGTGCCGGAAATGCGATGCTTGGCGATGGTGACATCGGAAACGTTGCCACCTTCAACGCCAGCCAGGAAGTCGGAGTAACTGATCTCGTTGCCCCGCCGGCCCTGCCCCGGATTCTGGAACAAATTGAACAGTGCCACCAACAGCAGTGCAATCACCACCCAGATGGCAAGGTTCCGAAAGTTCGAATTCATCAGGATTCCTTTTGACCCATCGGAGCCCGTGCCGCCGCCGGCCGATGGTGGTGCCGAATGCCTGCCCGGCCAGGGCAGGACCGCGTTGGCTTAACATAGGTGTGTCTATGATTTTTGCCAAGTTTGGGGCGGCGACCTGGTTATCTTGAAGTTGCAGCGGCAGTCGGCGCGAAATACTCAGGATTGCAGCGATTCCAGAGGGCTAACGCCGGCTCTGATCGTTGCCGGACAGGCCAAAGAATACTGTGCTCAGGCGCCTGTCACCGCTCCCCCAATACGCGAGCGCCGGGACGGCCAGCAGCGTCTCGCCGGTCCAGAGCGCCGGCACCAGGGACGCCGCGCGGATGCGCGTTCGGCCCACCTGTGCGCCAGCCCCCAACCGGCGCAAGGCGATGAGACCGGGCTCGGTGAGCGCGCGCACGTCCACGGAACGCGCAGCAAAATCCGCCGGGACGTGGATACGGAAACGGCCATCCCATGTCGCGGTCTCGCCCGGGGCAAGGCGCAGGACGGGCAGGGCATCGCGGCCCGGTTCGCGCTCGACGGCAACCGCCTCCGGCCCCGGCGCGACCAGAGCACGCGCCAGGGTCTGGCCCGCGGGCCCGTCTTGCCCGGACACGCACGCGGCAACAATCGCTTCCAGGCGCGCGTACGGAACGGGCTCGTCCGCGCCCCCCGCGGCACGGATGGCGCGCGCCAGCACGCGTAGCGCAATCTCCTCACCGGCGGTCCGCAGCGCGCCGCGATCGATCGTGATGCATCCCAGCGCGTCGACCGTGACGTTGCCGGCATCCGGCGCGCAAAACGCGTCGGCAACGCCATCCAGCGCCGCACGCGCGCGTTGCAGCCGCCGCGCGCTGAGCGCGAGCATCTCCTCGCTCAGGCCGAGCGCATCGAGCGCAGGACGCGCCCCGCGCAGGCGCACGCGCTCGAACTCGGTGCGTTCGTTGCTCGGGTCTTCGACCCAGGCGATGCCGCGCGCGGCCAGCGTCGCGCGCAGACGCGATTTCGGCACCTCGAGCAGTGGACGCAGGATGTCCAGCGTCGGCGCACCGCCTGCGGCCGGGCCAAGCAACGGCGCACGCGGCGCCATCGCCGACAGCCCATCCACGCCGCTGCCGCGCGCGAGACGCATCAGGAGCGTCTCGGCCTGATCATCGCGCGTATGCCCGGTGAACAGCGACGCGATGCCCCTCTCGCGCATGGCGCCGGCGATCAGGGCGTAGCGTGCACGGCGCGCAGCGTCCTGCAGTCCCGTCGCAGGCTTCTCGCCGCCCCATGTCAGGACGGCATGGCGAAACCCCAGGCGTTCCGCCTGGATGCCGACACTGTGCGCTTCCTCCGTCGAACCTGTACGCAAGCCATGGTCCACGGTCAGCACGACGTGGGCGGCCACCTTGCGGCCCCTGAGCGCGAGCCAGTCCGCGAACAGCACCATCAGTGCGGTGCTGTCGCTGCCGCCCGAGACCGCGAGCGCACACGGCCGGCCCGTGTCGGCCGCGAACGGGCCGAACAGCGCCTCCAGCGCGTCAGGTGCAATGGGCGTCGCTGCCGTGGTCATGGTGCACAGCTTACAGCCTTTTGCGGAACGGCTGCGCGAACTGTGGTCTCAGCAGCCGCTGCGCTGGCGTTCGGCCTGTGCCATGCTGCGTACGTGCGCGGGCGGGTTGGGATACTTCTGCGTCAGCTCGTTGAACGACGAGCAGGCCGCATCCTTCTGGCCGAGACGCTGCAAGGACATGGCGAGCTTGAGCAGGGTCTCGGGCGCTTTCGGGCTTCTGCCGTAGGTCTGATAGCCCTTCAGAAAGGCCCCCGCCGCAGCACGAAAATTGCCGCGCACATAGAAGGTCTCGCCCAGCCAGTATTGCGCGTTGCCGGCCAGCTGGTGGTTGGCGTGGCGGCGCATGAAGTCCTCGAAGCCCTGCTCCGCCGCCTTGTAGTCCTTCTGCAGGAGAAAGCCGTAGGCCTGCTCATAAAGCTGCTGGGGCTCCGCGCCGTCGTCCCCCCGTTCGAGCGGTGGCGGTGCCGCCGACACCCGCGAGCCGCCCGGCGGCGGCGTCAGGACGCGATCGATGTCGTCGCGCGGCCCCTCGGGCTCGACGGTTACGGAACCGAACTTCGGCGCCGGCCCCTCGACCGCACCGGATCGACCGCCGCCGAGGGTGCGTACCTGCTCCTGCAGGCGATCGAGCTGCTGGGCGAGCGCGCCGATCTGGGTCTCGATGGCATCCATGCGGCCGGCATCCATGGCACTCGACGCAGATGAAGGCCCGCGCGGCCCGGCAGCCGGGGCCGCGCCGCCCCGCGCCAGCGACTCCAAGGTTCCGATCACGACCTGGAGGTCGACGATCTGCTCCTCGAGCTGCTCGACGCGCCGTTGCAAGGATGCCTCAGTGCCGGCCGACGGCGGCGCGGCCGATGGCGGCGGCGCGGGTTTCGTCAGCGGACGCGAACCAGGCGGTTGCTGTGCTTCCGACCAGGGCACCAGCAGACCTACCGCCAACGCCAGGGCACTCAAGCGCACCCAGCTCTGCCGCCCCGTCCCAATCATGTCTTTGCGCCGTTCCTGACCCGCTCTTGGCCCCCTGTTCAACACGACTCCATGGCGGGAGCAAGTCTTGGCAGGGCTGCGCTTGAGGATCGCGCCGGAGCGCGCTGCGGCCAAAGCAAAGCCCGCGCCGTGGAACGGCGCGGGCTGGTGGCGTCACAATCGTCGCTGCGCGTCAGGAGCGGGCTTCGGCCCGGCCGTTGAGAACGGTCTGCGCGCGCCGGTTCTGCGACCAGCAGGAGATGTCGTTGCAGACCGCCACCGGCCGCTCCTTGCCGAACGATACGGTGCGGATGCGGCCCGGATTGATGCCATTGCGGGCGAGGAAATCGCGGACGGCCTGGGCGCGCTTTGCGCCCAGCGCGATGTTGTATTCGCGCGTGCCGCGCTCGTCGGCATGGCCCTCGATGGTGATCGAGTGCTGGCTATACTGCTTGAGCCAGCGCGCCTGGTTGGCGAGCGTCTGCTGGGCCTCGGGCGACAAGTCGGTGCTGTCGGTCGAGAAGTACACGAGATCGCCCGCATTGACGGCGAAGTCGCGGGCAGAGCCGGGCGTGATCGCGCCCCCTTTGCCCATGGTGAGGTCGGACGCCGGATCCTGGTTGTTGGCGCAGCCGGCAAAAGCCAGGGCAAAAGCAACCGTCACGGCGGCAAGGCCTCTGCGCCAGGTCGACAATTCCATCTTGGGGTCCTTCTCGCGATGCGCAGCTCTGCTGCGGGTGCGAATCGGTAAAATTCGGCTCGTCCGCCCCTTAAGCGTCCTTCACGCCAAAAGTTTGGCCTGATGTCGCTTTCTTTGAAACGCCGCTTCGGCGCTCGGGGCAATGCGCCGTCCCGGCGTTGTCCCCACAATGCACATCAAATTAGTAAACAGGATGCTAACAATAAATCAGGACCGCACCGCTAAAGCTATTGCCCGCGAGGCGATCCTGATTAAAGTCGGACTTGAGCTCTGCCGCTATTTAGCGGGCAGCGGTCTCCACCGCGACGTCGGCACCGAGCTTCATCGGAGCATGGACGACTTCGCGACGGCACGCGCTCAAAGCGACAGCGGCGACAAGCGCCGAGATAACGATCACGTTCTTGACCTTCATAGTCTTCTCTCCTGACACGTGTTCGGCAATCGCATTCAGTTGGCTACCGGTGAGTAACGCTTAGATCAAGGACGCAGCTCTTGACCTGAGGGTTTTGCGCGGCAGTTGATGCTGAAATACCACTTCCGAGTGATGCATCGGTTCGCCGGTACGCGATACAGGAGGCTGCGCGCAGGCCCACCGATGCCATCGGGCCTAGCTCGGGGAGTAGGACACACCAGGCGGGTTAAAACGCCGTAAAGCAACGTTCAGTTGCGTAACGGCGACCAGGCCGGATCCGAGGCAAAGGAAGGCGTCTGGACCTGCCGCTCGTTGTAGCCCGTCAGGTCGACGGAAAAGAGCCTGGAGCCGCCCTGAGCCCCCCGGCCCTCACGAAAGAACAGAATCACGCGGCCGTTGGGCGACCAGGTCGGCCCTTCGTTGTGGAACCCCTCAGTCAGGATGCGCTCGCCGGAGCCGTCCGGCCGCATCACCCCGATCAGGAAGTTGCCGCCGGCCTGTTTTGTGAAGGCGACAAGGTCGCCGCGGGGGGACCAGACCGGGGTCGCGTAGCGTCCTTCGCCGTAGCTGATACGGCGGGCGCCCGAGCCGTCCGCCGACATGACATGGAGCTGCTGCCCCCCGTCCCGGTCCGATTCAAACACGATGTTGCGCCCGTCAGGGCTGTAGCAGGGGGCGGTATCGATGGCCTGCGTTTGCGTCAGGCGGCGGGTGCGGCGGGACCTCAGGTCCATTTCGACGATGGAGGCAGCCCCGCCCTCGCCGATGGTCATCACCACGCGCTGGCCGTCCGGGGAGAAGCGGGGCGCGAAGGTCATGCCGGGAAAGTTGCCGAGCATCTCCCGCATGCCGTTGTCGAGGTTCATCAGGAACACCCGGGGCTGGTCGTTGACGTACTGCAGGAAGGTGATCTCCTGGCTCGACGGGCTGAAGCGGGGCGTGAGCACGATCTCGTTGCCCTGGCTCAGCAGGCGGGCGTTGGCGCCGTCCTGGTCCATGATCGCGAGCCGCTTGCGGCGCCGGTCGCGCGCGCCGGTCTCGTCGATGAACACGATCTGCGTGTCGAAATAGCCACGCTCGCCCGTCATGCGCTCGTAGACGGTGTCGGCGGTCCGGTGTGCGAGCCGGCGCCAAGCGTTGCTGTCGGCCATGAAGCGCTTGCCGTCCAGCGCGCGCTGGGACAGCACGTCGTAGAGGCGGAACTCCACGAAATAGCGGCCATCGGGGCCACGGCCTGTGCGGCCGACGACAAGGCCCTGCGCGTTGATCACACGCCAGTCCTGGAAACGGGGCGGCGTGTTGATGTCGCGAATGCGCTCGATGAACGACGCCGGATCCAGCGGCTGGAACAGGCCGGAGCGCTCAAGGTCGGCCGTGATCACCTGCGTCATCTCGGCCGCAAAGCGCTCGTCCTCGCCGAAGAACAGGGGAATGGCGATCGGAATGGGCGCAATCGTGCCCTCGCGCTGTGTGCCGCGCAGTCCGCCGCCGTCGGCGTCCGGTCCGCGCTGCGCATAGGCAGGCGTGGCCGCAGCGGCCACCATGGGCGCCAGGATCAGGCCACCGAGTGCGGCTGTTGCCTGGCGGCGGCTGACGCCCGCGCCTGTCGCGGGCTGCCGTGAAACACTTTGCTTGGATGCCATCGTCCCAATTCTCGGCTGAGCTGCGCCATCACGTCAGCGCGCTGTTTACATCATCTGGCTCGGATCGAATTCCCATGTGATCGTCCGCCACGTGGAGTAGGTCTCGGGGGGCAGGTCGAAAGGTGAGCACTCCCGCACCGCCCGCACCGCCGCCTCGGCGGCAACCCGGAACAGCGCATCGCCGCGCGGCTGCTCGACCTGCGGCTCGCCATCGAGGCTGCCGTCGGGTTTCAAGCGCCAGCGCAGGGTTACCACAGGCGTATCGCTGCCGCCGCCGCCCGACGGGAGGCGCCAGCAGGCCCGCAAGCGCTGGTTGATGCGGCCCTTCAGCATGGCGATCTCGCTGGCCGATATCTGCTTGTCCTTGCCCTCGGGCGCGCCGAGGGTCGGGCCTTTCTGCTTGGTGTCGCTATCCGGAGGCGGCGTGGCCGACGGTGCGTTCTTCTTGCGCGGGTCCTTGTCGAGCAACGCCAACTGCTTTTCGATCGCGTTCGGATCGAACTTGGCCTTGGCTTTCGCCTCGGCCTCGGCACGGCGCTGTTCCTCCTCCTTCTTGCGTTTGGCTTCGGCCAGCTTGCGCTTGCGCTCCTCGTCGCGCTTCTTCTTCTCGGCCGCCTCCTTCAGGCGCTTTTCCTCGTCCGCCTTCTTCAGCTCGGCCTGCCAGCGCTCTTCCTCCGCGCGTCTTTGTTCCTCCGCCCGCTTCTGCTCTTCCGCGCGTTTTTGCTCCTCGGCGCGCTTTTCCTCCTCGGCTACCCGCTGGCGCTCCAGGGCAAGATCGGCAACGCGCTTCTCCTCCAGGCGCTTCTCCTCCAGGCGCTTCTCCTCGGCCTTGCGGGCCTCCTCCTTCAGTTTCTGCTCGTCCACGGCCGGAGGAGGAGGTGGTGGTGGCGGCGGTGCGGGAGGCGGCGGTTCGGCGGCCGCCAGCTTCTCAGCGATCGGATCGGATTTCGGCTCGGGCGGGGGCGGAGGCGGCGGGACGGCAGCGGGCTTGGGCTTGGCCACGTCCTTTTTGGCGACATCGGGCTTGGGCACCTCCTTGGCCACGGCCTCGAGCTGCTTGGCCGCACGGGCACCCTGCTTGAGCTTGGTGAGTTCGCCCTCGGTAATGATGGCGGTGATGATCGGCTCAGGCTCGTGCGCGCGCATGTCGCGCTGCGAATGGATGGTGATGAACGCCCAGCCCAGCAGTGCCGCGTGAAAAACGACAGAGATGATCAGCCCCAGCTGCACGGGCCTCGCGCCTCACCCCTCCGACTCGGTCACCAACGAGACCTTGCTGAACCCGCCGAGCTTGATGCGGCCCATCACGCGCATGACGGTGCCGTAGTCGATCCCCTTGTCGCCGCGGACGAAGATCGGCTCGTCGTAGCCGCCCTTGGCGATGGCTTTCAGCTTGGCCGCGATCTCATCCAGGTTCACCTGGGTCTCCTGCAGGTAGATCTTGCCGTCGCGCTGCACGCTGATGGTCAGCGGCTCCTTGTTCGACTGCAGCTGCTCGCCCTTGGTCTCGGGCAGCTCCAGCGGCACGCCGACGGTCAGCAGCGGCGCGGCCACCATGAAGATGATCAGCAGCACCAGCATGACGTCGACAAACGGCGTGACGTTGATCTCGTGCATGGGCGAATGGCGGCGCGCGCGCCCGCGACGCCCGCCGCCTGGCCTTCCTGCATTCAAACTGGCACCCATGTGCGCTCCCCGGGCGATCAGGTCCTGACGTCGATCTGCCGCGACACGATCGCGGAGAACTCGTCGGCGAAGGCTTCCAGCCGCTGCGCCAGGCGCGACGAATCGGCGGCGAACTTATTGTAGAAAACGACCGCAGGTATGGCGGCGAGCAGGCCGAGCGCGGTGGCAAACAGCGCTTCCGCGATGCCCGGCGCCACCACGGCGAGGTTGGTGTTCTTGGAGATCGCGATCGCCTGGAAGCTGGTCATGATGCCCCACACCGTGCCGAACAGGCCCACGAACGGCGCGATCGAGCCGACCGTCGCCAAGAACAACAGCCGCCGGTCGAGCTGCTCCATCTCGCGACTGATGGTGACGTCCATCACCTTCTCCACCCGCATTTGGATGCCGCCGAGCGCGCGAATATTGCCTTCCACCGAGCGCTTCCACTCGCGCATGGCGGCCACGAACAGCGCCGCCATGGCGATGGTGCGGCCGTGCGACAGTCCCGTGTACAGTTCGTCCAGCGACTGCCCGGACCAGAACATCTGCTCGAAGCGGTCCGCTTCGCGCCGCGCCCGGCGGAACGCGAACAGCTTCTCAATGATGATCGCCCAGGCCCAGACCGAGGCCAGCAGCAGGCCGATCATCACGATCTTGACGACCGGATGCGCCTGCAGGAACAGCTCCAGAAAGGAGAAGCCGCCCGATGCGGCGGGAGCCAGCTTTTCAACCATCCAACATTGTCCGCCTAAATCCTGCCAAAGCGAAACCGCCACGCGCCGCCCGGCACGCTGCCGCCAGACGACACCGCATGCCGCTTGCTACCCGTTTCCGACCCCTCGGACCAGCGAGATACTGTCGGCTTTTGTGACGAGACTGGGGCTTTCTGTGGACACGGAGGCACCCCGTGTCACAGCACCGCTGCCGCTCACGCGGCCGGCAGCACCATCTGCGTCTGGGTGACGATGGCGCAGAGTTTGCCGGCTTCTGTCTTGATGGTCGTCTGCCACACCTGGGTGGTGCGGCCTTTGTGCAGCGGGATCGATTCCGCGATCACCTTCGTGTTCACGGGCGCGGCACCCATGAAATTGGTTTTCGATTCGATGGTGGCGGTGCGCGTGTTGGGCGGCAGGTTGACGACGGTGCCGACCGCGCCGATGGTATCGGCGAACGCCATGAACGCGCCGCCGTGACAGATGCCGCCGGCGGTGCAGAGGTCGGGCCGCACCAGCATGCTGGCGACGATCTTGTCCTTGGTCGCTTCCGAGATCTCGACACCCATCAGGCCGGGAAACAGCGGCTTCAGCATGTCCTGGATGTTTGCGGCGATCGACATCGTGCGACCTCTTGAGGGCTAAGCGCAGGCGGCCGCACGAGCCTAATTCGGCTCACGCCGTCTGCAAAGCGCCGCGCAGGGCCGCCGAAAGGCGCAACGGCTTGCCGGACTGAGAAACCAGCACGACCATCACCTCGGCGGTAAAGAGATCCACGCCGTCGCGGGCGATTCGCTGGTCGAGAGTGAGCGTGGCCGCTGTCGTCTCCTTCACGCGCGTGACGACCTCCAGCACCTCGTCGATGCGCGCGGGCTTGAGGAATTCGAGACCCATGCGCCGCACTACGAAGGCGGCCGGCTCGCGACCCGCGGCACCGTCGATCAGCGCGCGGTGATCGTTGCCGACCAGCCTCAGGAAATCGGAGCGCCCGCGCTCGCACCAGCGCACGTAGCTGCCGTGATAGACGAGGCCGGAGAAATCGGTGTCCTCGAAGTAGACGCGGATCGGAAGCACGTGGCGCCGTCCGCCGCCGTCGCGCACGACGCGGCCGGCGAGGTCCGGCCAGCTCCGTTCTGTGTCACGCGTGGACATCGACCATGACGACTTCCGGCGGCACTCCGAAGCGCACCGGGATTACCGAGCAGCCGAGCCCGCCCGATACGACGAGATTGCGATCACCTTCGACCACATGTCCATAGGCGTAGCGGTTGCCGTAGCGCGACGGCACGCGCGGCGAATAGCCAAACAACCGCACCTGGCCGCCGTGGGTATGCCCGCTGAGCGTCAGCGCCACGCGATCAGGAACGCTGGGAAAAATATCGGGCTCGTGCGCCAGCAGGACGACGGGGGCGTCGTCCGTGACCTTCGCCAGCGTTCCGGGAAGATCGTCCACGCCTTCGAACACGCGGAACGTGCCCTTGCGCCGGCCCTTGATGAACGCAAGCTGGTCGCCGAGCCCGGCGAGCCAGAACGGCCGGCCGCCCTTCTCGAGCCGCACGGCATCATTCTCGTAGACGGGAATGCCGACATCCTCGAGCGCGCGGCGGCCCACGACCGGGCCTTGGCCCGAGCGCTGCGCGGCCAGATCGTCCCACCAGTCGTGGTTGCCGAGGACGGCGTGCACGCCGAGCGGCGCCTTGAGCGCAGACAGCGCTGCCGCCCAATCCTGCGGCGGCACGCTGCGTGTCTTGAACTTGTGGCTGGCGGCGAAGTCGCCGAGCAGCACGATGAGGTCGGGCCGCAGGCTGTTGGTGCGCTCGGCGATGCCGCGGATGCGATCCGCCGGCATCAGCGGGCCGCCGGCATGGACGTCGGCAATGACGGCAATGCTCAGCTTGAGACCGGGCGTCCACTGCGCCGGGCGGACGCTGTAGCGCGTGACGTTGAGCCGGTATCCCGGCTCGATGGCGGCAGCGTAACCCGAGAAGCCGACCGCACCGACGCCGGACACGCCAAGCGTCTGCAGGAAGCGCCGACGCGAGATCCGTGCGAGTTGCCCCATTTCCCCCTGCAGTCCCCAATGACGGCGCCCCCGCGCCTGTGCGGCCCGCCTTCTGCGTACAAAGCGTGGTGAAGTTGGGGCAGACACCACCGGCCGCGCAGCCGCGGCCTCAGCCTGCCCCTGCCTTGCCCTCCGGTATCTCGTCCTGCACGTCGTCGAACAGCCCGATCTGGGGCACCGAGGTCCGGCCGGGCCCGGTCAGTCCGAGGTGCTTGTAGGCCCTGAGCGTCAGGACGCGGCCGCGCGGCGTGCGGCCGATGAAGCCCTGCTGCAGCAGATACGGTTCGACGATTTCTTCCAGCGCATCGCGCGGCTCCGACAGGGCCGCCGACAACGTCTCGATGCCGACCGGCCCGCCGTCGTAGTTACGGGCGATGCAGGTGAGGTAGCGATGATCGAGGGCATCCAGGCCTTCGCTGTCGACCTCGAGCTGGGTGAGGGCGCGATCGGCGACCGCGGCCGACACCACCTTGGCGTTGTCCACAGCCGCAAAGTCCCGCACCCGCCGCAGCAGCCGGCCGGCGATGCGTGGCGTGCCGCGCGAGCGGCGCGCGATCTCGGCGGCGCCGTCGGGACTGATGGCCATCTTGAGCAGGCCGGCACCGCGGGTGACGATCGTCTGCAGCTCCTCGTGCGTATAGAAGTTGAGGCGAACGGGAATGCCGAAGCGATCGCGCAGCGGCGTCGTCAGCAGGCCGGAGCGGGTGGTGGCGCCGACCAGGGTGAACTTGCACAGGTCGATCTTGACGGACCGCGCGGCGGGCCCCTCGCCGATGATGAGGTCGAGCTGAAAATCCTCCATGGCGGGATAGAGGATCTCCTCCACGGCCGGGTTCAGGCGGTGGATCTCGTCGATGAACAGAACATCGCGATCTTCCAGGTTGGTCAGCAGCGCCGCCAGATCGCCGGCCTTCGAGATCACCGGACCCGAGGTGGAGCGAAAGCCGACGCCCAGTTCGCGCGCCATGATCTGGGCGAGCGTGGTCTTGCCGAGGCCGGGCGGGCCTGCAAACAGCACGTGGTCCAGCGCGTCGCCGCGCGCCTTGGCCGCCTCGATGAAAACCTTGAGATTGGAGCGCGCCTGCTCCTGGCCGATGAACTCGCGCAGCATTTGCGGACGCAGAGACTGCTCCGCGTCGTCAGCATCACGCCGCACGCCCGTGAGAAGGCGAGAGTCCTCGGTCATGGTTTGTTCTGATGCGTGTGTTCGCCCGGCAAGTCAAGGCGGTGCGCGCCACATATCCCTCGGTTGCGCCTCCGCTTGCACGCGGAAAAGGTGCGCGTACGGCGACGGATGACCGCCGCCACCCCGTTACCACATTAACGTCGGGAAATGTCCGATGGCGCAGGCCGTGTTGGTCGCGTGGCCAACTTGGTGATCATGAGGTGTCCCGCAGTGCGCGTGGAATGCGAGACGGAACACGCAAAAGTTCAGATCGCAATCGCGCGAACGTTCGCTGCACCGGCCTTGAGCCAATCTAGTCCTGCTACGTCCATCGACATGGTTGGCATGCTCAGTTCGAGAACTGAGGTCAATGGCCAGCCTACGTCCTGACCGAAACAAACTCCAAGGAGGATCCACGAGAATGGTAGTCAAGTACGTCCTGGGCGCCGCGTCGCTGCTGGCAGTCGCGCTGATCGGACCGGCATCGGCCGCTCCGGTGTCGTCGCCACCGCAGGTCGGCACGGGTGCTGAAGGCCTGGTCGATCAAGTGCACCGGCGGCACCGGCACAGGCACTTCCATCGCGGACATCGGCACCGGCACTTCCGCGGTCATAGTCATCGCCACTTCGGCCATCGCCATCACTACCACCGCTGGCACCGGCATCGCCATTCGCACAGGCGGCATCGGCACTGGGGCTTCTACGGTGTGCCGTTCGTCTACGGCGGTGCCTACTACGGAAGCTGCCGCTACACGCGCCAGCGTTGTGCATGGCGCTATGGCTGGCACACGGGCCGCTACTATCGCTGCGTCTGGCGCAGCGGCTGCTAATCAGCATTCAGAGCGTATCGATGGAAAGCCGGTGCTCCAGCACCGGCTTTTTTTCTTGCGCGGCTGAGAACCGCGAATGGGCGCAGAAGGTGGCCGCTCCTTGAACGGCAGATGAAGCACTCATTGCAGAAGCATTCAGACGCGATGCGCTTGAATGGGGTCATCGTCAACAGGGCCACGCCAGGGGCAATCATCGGATGGAAAGGTCCAGGACATGTTGAAGAAACTCGTATTGGCTTCATTCCTCATCGCCGGCGCAGCATTCGCGCCTGCATCCGCCGCCCCAGCTCTGCCACAATCCACGCCGGCTGCGGCCACAGTTGAGCACGGCATGGTCGAGCAAGCCGGGCATCGCCACCGCCATCATCATCATCGGCATCGCTGGCACAGGCATCGCCACCATTGGCATCATCACCATCGCCACTGCAGGCGGGTGTGCCATGGCCATCTGCACTGGAGCCACGGCCACGCCCATTGCCACGGCCATTGGCACACGCGGTGCCACTGGCACTGAGAACTCTGCACGCGCATGTGAGATCGGCAAGTCGGGCTCCACCAGCCCGGCTTGCACATTGTATTTGCTCGCACTCTTTCCGGGCTCGCCGCATTGTGCTCTCGCCGCCGATAAGTTGACGCAACAAGGCGCATAAAGCTTAGACGGAACTTTGCAGGCGCTTGCGTTCTGGGGCGACGGGCACATCACGTGACCCGGCTCGAAAAAGGACGTCGACTATGTTGAGGAAGTTGGTCTTCGCATTGGTCCTCGCAACAGGTGGCGCAATCGCACCGGTCGCCGCGGCACCGCCGGTCCCGGGGGGCGCAACCGTCGCAGACTCTCAGGCTGAGCCCACCCACTACCGCGGCCGCTACTACTACAACGACGACGACAACTACTACTCCTACCGGCACTACCGCCCGTCGAACCGGTACTGGCGCTACCGCGACTACTACTACAACGACGACTACCGCTGGCGCCGCTGGCATCGCCACCGCTACCACGATCACGACGAGTACTACGGCCGCAGGTGGAACCGCTGGCGCAACTACTACTGAGCCGCTGAGTGGATAAGACGGAGCCGGCTACAAGCCGGCTCCGATCAGGTTGCGCCCGGCACGACCGGCATGTAGCCGGCCTTGGTGAGCGCGTTGAAGCGCCACAGCAGCAGCAGCGCGTACACGCCGGTGCCGACCGACAGGCCGATCCACACGCCCACTGGGCCCAGCCCGAGCGGGAAGCCGAACCCGTAGCTCGCGACGAAGCCCACCACCCAGAAGCTGAACACCGCGATCAGCAGCGGGATGCGCGTATCGTTCAGGCCCCTGAGCGCGCCGACCGCCACCGACTGCACGCCGTCGCTGATGAAGAAGGTCGCCCCGAGCACGAGCAGCGTCGCCGCCAGGGCCACCGTTTCACCGGCAGAGGCCGCGCCTTCGCTGCCGAGGAAGATCGGCGGGATCCAGTGCCGCGTGACCGCAATCACGGCGGTCATCACCACCATGAAGCCCGCCGCCAGCACGATGGCCGCAAAACCGGCGCGGCGCGTGCCGGGACTGTCGCCGCGCCCGACGGCCTGGCCGACGCGTACGGTTGCCGCCATCGAGATGCCGAATGGCACCATGTACAGGATGGCCGCCGTTTGCAGCGCGATCTGGTGCGCGGCAATCGCGCTGGTGCCGAGGTGGCCCATGAGCAAAGCCGCCGCCGCGAACAAACCGTACTCGAGCATGAACGCACCGGAGATCGGCAGGCCGATCGCCAGCAGCCGCCCGAACAGCGGCCAATCCGCGCGCCAGAACCTGCCGAGCACCTGATACTTCCTGAACGGACGGCGCGTGTAGCAGACCCAGACGGCGGCAGCGCACATTGCGGTGTTGACGATCGTGGTGGCGAAGCCCGCGCCCATGATGCCGAATTCCGGCAATCCGAACGCGCCGTAGATCAGTGCATAGGCGAGCACGGCGTTGACCGGGATCGCCGCCAGCGTGATCCAGAGCGCCGGCTCGGGCCGGTTGACGGCACTCATGAAATTGCGCAGCACCATGAATATCCACGCCGGAATCAGGCACCAGGCGAGCCCCATCAGAAACTGCCCGGCGTATTCGGCCGGCCGTGCCGGCTGACCGAGCGCGATGAGAATCTCCTCACCCCAGAGCTGCAGCGCCGTCAGCGGCACGCCCGCGATCACGGACGCCCATAGCCCCACGCGCACCGACCGGCGCACATAGCGCGGCTGCCGTGCTCCGAACGCCTGCGCGGCGAGCGGCGCAACGGCGGAGACGAGACCCATGCCGCAGGTGAACGCGGCAAACAGAACCGTATGGCCGAGCGCGGCCGCAGCCACCACGTCGGCCCCGAGGCGCCCTAGCAGCGCGAGGTCGGTCGTCATCATGGCAACCTGGCCAAGCTGGGTCGCCGCCATCGGCGTCGCCAGGCGGATCGTTTCGCGGAATTCCTCGCGCCAAAGCGCCGCCTCCGCCGGTTGCCGCGCCCGGGCGGTGGTCACTGCCTCTGCTGTCGTCATGGCGCGCACCATAGGCCGCGCGGCGAGAAAGGAAAGCGCGCAAATCTCACATCCGCGCGAGAAAACCCCAAGAAATACGGCAATCCCTCGGCATCTTCGCAGCCAATTTAAGGGCCCGGCAATGGGGGCGGGCCTATGCAAATGAGGACGCTGCCGGATGGTTCTCATGTTGCAGATGCTGCAATCGACGCTTGCCTGGCTCGGCCTCAAGGCCGGGACCGGTGACGGCTGCGAGGACGACGACGTCGATGCCGCGCTGCGTTTCGAGCAACTCGTGGGCGACGTGCACCTCGCGGCCCTGCAGTGTGCCGTCGTCACCAGCGGCATCAACGTGCTGGCGCAGGGCGGCCAGCTGACGAATGCGGCCGACCTCAAGGATCTGATGCCGGCCGTGCTGCCGGCGTCCCGCACCATGCTGCCGCGCCAGGCACGCGAGGTGATCGGCCTCAAGGTCGCGAGCCTCGCACCCGCGCGCGAGTTCCTCACTTCCATCAAGGCCGCCCAGCGCGATCTGGAGAACTTCTGCGCTGATGTCGAAAAGTTCGGTACCGACGAAGCGGCGCTATTTGACGTCGCCCACCTCGACGTGGCCTGGCACAACCTGAGCGCCGCCGCGCTGGCCGCCGTGGTCGCCCTGGAGCCCGACGTCAAGCGTTGCGTTGCCGAGCGCTACACGCGCAACACGCCGGTGTTGAAGAAGCTGCTGCTCGATGTGATCAAGGGCGGCCACCCCTGCGTCGACGAGGACGGCACGGTCAAGCTGCCGGACCTGCCCCAGCGCCGCACGTCGATGCGGCCCAATGTGCACCTGCCGTGCGCGATCGAGTATCACGGCAAGACCTATGCCGCCGTCGTCAAGGACATCTCCAGCGGCGGCGTCGGACTGGAGCGCGCACCAACGCTGATGACGCAGAACGTTGTGGTGATCGAGTTCGAGAACGGCACGTGCCTGTCCGGCATCGTGGTGTGGAGCAAGGGCGACCGCGCCGGCATCAAGCTCGACGTGCCGCTCAAGTCGACCCACCCGCTCCTCGACACCGTGCACGAGAGCGCGGACTGACGCCGCCTGCGGCGGAACCTCGCCGCTCCTGCTGCGTTTGAGCTTCACCTGAAATGGATCACACGCCGTACCGGCGCGCTCACGCGCGCAGGCATGCGACGTGTCGCAAGTCTGGGGACTGTTTCGCGATCATGGCCAAGAAGAACAGCGAGCAGCCGACGCTTCCGACCCACGGCGCCGCGACGCTGCCGAGCGTGGAGGTCGACAGCTACAATCTCGAGATCGAGGACGGCGACGGCTTCTTCGGCGACCGCGCCAGCAAGGGTGCGTTCTGGGGCATCGTCGAGAAGTGGCGCAAGCCACTGCGCGAGGACGGCGAGGACCCGTTCGGCGACACGCCGACCGCCAAGCTCGGCAAGAAGCAGCTCGAGGTTCTGCTGACGAAGGGCGGCCCCGAAGCCGCAGCCCTGGTGCAGAGCGCGGTGGAGGAGTTCGCGCAGGAGCTGGCCAAGGTCATCCGCCGCTTCCTGAAACACAAGCGCTGGCAGGGCACGGAATGCATCGTGATCGGCGGCGGATTTCGCGGCAGCCGCCTCGGCGAGCTGGCGGTGGGGCGCACCTCCCTGATCCTGAAGGACGAGGGCATCGATGTCGATCTGGAGCTGATCGAGAACGATCCCGACGAGGCAGGCTTGATCGGCGCGGCGCACCTGCTGCCGGCATGGATGCTCAACGGCTACGAGGCGATCGTGGCCGTGGACGTGGGCGGCACCAACATTCGCTCGGGCCTCGTCGCGCTCAACCTCAAGAAGGCGAAGGACCTCTCGAAGGCCAAGGTGGAGCACATAGAGCTGTGGAAGCACAGCGAGGAAAGCTTGAAGCGCAGCGAAGCCGTGGACGGCCTGACCGCCATGCTGCGCCACCAGATCAAACGCGCGAGCAAGCAAGACCTGAAGCTTGCGCCTGTCATCGCCATTGGCTGCCCCGGCGTGATCGAGCCCGACGGCGCCATTGATCGCGGCGCGCAGAACCTGCCCGGAGACTGGACCAGCAGCCGCTTCAATCTCCCGCGCGCAATTCGCGAAGCGATCCCGGAGGTCGGCGATCACGAAACGCTGGTCGTGATGCACAATGATGCCGTCGTGCAGGGCCTGAGCGAGCTGCCCAACATGCAGGACCGCACGCACTGGGCGGTGCTCACCATCGGCACCGGCCTCGGCAACGCGCGCTATACCAATCGCCGCTCGGCGCCGGGCGAAGGTAAGAAAGGGTCGTAGCGGGACGATTGCCCGCAGCCCAGCCCCATAATGTCCACATTCCCCGCGCTAGTGTGCGGCGTGCTCTTTCCGGGTGTTCGCGTCGAGGGAGGTGGGCATGTCCGTAGGAAGTATGCTGCTGTCCGGCGTGCTCGTGGCAGGCGGCTTGGTGCTAGGCACGTTCACGCTGCACGGCTATCTCGATCCGACCTGGACGCAGAAGCAGCTTGCTGCGTCGGCGGCGCAGAGCAGACCTGCAGCTGTCGTGCAGGCAGCGACGGAGCAGTTCCCGAGCCGAAGCCGGTTTGTTGCAAGCGAACCTGCGGCCGACGTGCGGCCGGCGACGGTGAAAGCCAACAGCAGGCCTGCGGCGACGCCTTCAGCAGTCCGCCAGTCCGACGCGAAGACGGCTGCAACCAAGCCATCGGCAAAAACCGCCATCAAGAAGAAAGTCGCCGACAAACCGAAGCAGCCGCCCGCGCCGCCGGCACAGCAGGCCTCGCTGCAGTTCCCGTGGAACTGGAAGCTGTTCGGGAACTAGGGCGTGCACTCAATTGGCTTATGGCAGAGCCGTACCTCAGAGCGGACGGATTTGCTGTGATGCAGTGAACGGTGGTTTCGTGCCAGCAACGGTCGTTTGGGGTGCTATTTCGGCAGCGTCTTTAGCCAATCCGTCACGATCCGCACCACCTCGGCGTCCTGCCCCTCAAAACCGTGATGCGTTCGCGCCTCGCAGGGGTCGCCCGAACCAGCGGACCCACCTTCGATGATCCTGATATCAACCCTAGTCGCTCCTGTCAGGAGCGCTTGGAAAGGCTTGGCCGATGAAGCCGGCGTATAGGCACAAGCGTCCTTGGCGTGGAACACGATAAGCGTCGGCTGCGTGATGCGCTCCAGTCGGCCCACATTCCGCTGCACCGATGGCTGCTTGTCGCTAACGTGCATGAGCATGCCCGAGGTAATGACAATCGCGTCCGGGTCTTCGGGGCCTTCGAGGAGAGCGGCTGCATTGGCCACGGACAGCGCGGCCCGGCTGGTGCCGACCAGATAGACGGGTTGAGCGATCTTGCGGAGGTACGTTACGAAAGCGCCGATGTCCTTCGCGTACGCCTCCGACCAGCGATACTTCGGCACGCCGCCTTTGCCTTGCTTCAGATCGCGGGCGATATCTGGAACTAGTGTGACGAAGCCAGCTTTCGCGTAGCCGGCGCGCGTGCGCACGAGTTGGTTGCCCGCGCCCCAGCCGATCCCGCCTCTCTTATCGAGTGAAAGATTGCCGTGGCCGCCAGCGAGCAGGATCACACTGCCGACAGGTGCACTAGGCTTGAGGAGCAGCGCTCGCACCATCTGACCTGGGCGTGCCGGTATTTCGACGACCTCCGGGGTTTGGGCGCGGACAATGGACGTTGCACTTGTGCCGGCGACTAGAAAAGCAAGGAGCGCCGCTATGCTTCTCATTCTACCAGGCCTCCGTCTCGCACGATTTGGTTTGTCATCGACAAGAACTAGCCGAGCCGGCGCAGATTGATCAGCGAAGCTGCGCTCACCATAGCTGGGTAAACTGCCGCGAGTATTGCATAGCTTTTCGGTAGTGAGATGCGGGACATTGCTCCCGCAGGCGTTGTGTGTGCTGCCGCGCTAACCGAGCGGAACCTTCAGCAGCCAACCTCTCAAATGGGTCATGCTTGCGCGTGCAGCACAACTCGCCAGCGCGGCAGAAGCACCTCAGATACCAGACTCAAACGCCGCGTCGCAGCCAACGGTATCAAGTTCCAAAAACAATCGTTTGCGTGACAACCGCTCAGGGGAAATCGCTCAATCGTGGACGGCTCACAACCAACCGTTCCGGCGGAGTTGCCAGAACATGGTGCCGCAAACAACGGCGATGACCCCGAGAACCATGTAGTATCCGTATTGCCATTTGAGCTCGGGCATGTGGTCGAAGTTCATGCCGTAGATGCCGGCGATGGCTGTGGGTACGGCAAGAATGGCGGCCCATGCGGCCAGGCGACGGGTGATGGAGGTCTGCTGCGCCTGCCCTACCATCAGGCTGGCTTCAAACGTAAACGCCAGCACCTCGCGCAACGCGTCGAGTTCCTCCTTGACGCGATTGACGTGGTCGCTGACATCCCGGAACAACGCCTGCATCTCGGCGTCGATAGGCTTCACCTCAGCGTGCTCCAGGCGCCGGCAGACTTCCGCGAGAGGCGCCGCCGCGTTGCGCAGTTGAAGCAGTTCGCGCCGCAGGGTGTAGAGGCGCTGCACCTCATGGGTCGGGAGTGGCGAGGTAAAGACACGGTGCTCCATGGCATCGAGTTCACGATGCACGGCTTCGAGAACCGGCATGTAGTTGTCGACGATAAAATCGAGGATGGCATAGAGGATGTAGTCTTCGCCGTGCGACAGGGTCGTTGGACAAGCCTCGCACCGCTTCCTTACTTGGCTGTACGATGTCGATGCCCCATGCCGCACCGAGACCACGTAACCTTTTCCGACAAATAGGTGGGTCTCACCGAAGGCAATGCGCCCATCGACCATCTGCGCGGTGCGTGCGACGATGAAGAGCGCGTCCCCATATTGCTCGACCTTCGGATGCTGGTGCGCCTTGCCCGCATCCTCGATGGCAAGGTAGTGCAGCCCAAGCTGCGTCTCCAGGCGCGACAGAAGTTCATAGCTTGGCTCGAAGAGGCCGATCCATACGACATGGCCAGGCTTCTTCGCCCATTTGCCGGCTTCCTCGATGGCGATGTCAGAGATGCAGCTGCCGCCCGCGTAGACGCTTGCAGCAACCACTCCCGGCTCCGGCGACCCGTGAGCAACTGCCTTTCGCTCGACGCGCGCGTCCATGTCCTATCTCCGGGAAAGGCACAGGCCTTGTCACTTATGCCACGCCGATGATCAGGATGGCAGGGCCCACCCTTTGCGCAGCGGGTTGGAAATACCGAGTACCCCGCATTTGTTCCCGAACCTTCTATATTTCGCCTTTATGCCGGATGGGCGAAAACCCCATCGAACCTTTACGGCGCGCTTCGTACTTTGTGACAGCGACCACTTCGCAAGGAGATCGTGTCATGTCACTGCACCTCGTCGCCGGCGTTGACTTTCCAAGTCAGCTTCCGACCGCCGCGTCCCCCTACTTTCTTCTTGGCCAGGACCTGGCCGGCACCTGGATCATTCGCGAGACCACCGGCAAGCGGGCCGGCCTGTTTCGCACGCGTGAAGCCGCAATCAAGTACGCGCGCGACGAGAGCCCGAACGGCAACTTCGCAATCCTGTTTCAACCTCAAGGTCTGGAGCTGGAGGATCGTCAACTCCGCCCAGCGGCGTAACCATGCGTTTGGATATCTTCGGACTGTTCGTGGTCAGCGTCGTCACCCCCCGCGGGGGTTGGTCAAAGGGCCGACCGATCGCCTTTGTCGAGGATGGTGACACCTGGTCACCTGCAGAATTGCTCATCCCCAACGGTCTGTCGGACAAGGAGCTTGAGCGCTATGTGGCCAACCGCTACGCGACGTTTGCCGTCCCCGGCAGGCAGATCTGTCGCCTCGATGAGAAACGTCGGGCGGCATGAACCAGCGGCGTGCGCCCGGCCCCAGAGCGCGCGTCCACTGGGATACCCAGCAGCGTGGCCAGCCGGACCTTGGATCGTGCCGCTGTTTTGGACGGTTGTGGCAGTTGGCGCGTGGCTCATGCACTCAGTCAGCTAAGCGTTGCAAGGTTCGGTTCACGGGCCAGCTGCCCTTCAGAGCAGCTTCCTGCAACGCAGCCAGCACGTTCAGCCGGTTGAGCCGATATCCTTCTCAGATCGCGGTCAGTACCGTGTGGTCAGATTGGTCAGCCACATCGGCGACCAATCGACGAGCTTGGCCTCGATCGTCTTGTCGAGGCCAGAGACTACGGCGAACCCAACGAGCAGGAGGACAAGCCCAAGCGCAGCTTTCACGTTGCCGCTGGCGTTCAGCATGCGGCCGCGCAGGCGCAGCATCGCCTCGCGCGACAGCAGGCCGATGAGCAGCAGCGGCAAAGCCACGCCGATGCCGAACATCAGCATGGTCAAAGCGACCTGTCCGAGATCTTTTCCTTGCGCGGCGAGCACCGAGGCTGCGCCGAGGGTCGGGCCGACGCACGGGCTCCACACGGCGCCCAGCAGCAGCCCGACCAGGAACTGGCCGGCAAGGCCACCCTTCCCGACGTTGCCGAGATGTCCGGAGGCCCAGTTTGCTGCCGGCCCGGCCGCAACCGCAAACTGCTCCTGCAACCGCGGCACGAGAAGCACGGCGCCAACGGCCATCATGATTCCCGCCGCGGCATAGCGGAAGACGCCGGCATCGAGACCGATCGTGAACCCAATCGTCGCCACGAACAAACCGATCGCGATGAAGGACAGGCAAAGGCCCGCCGCCAAAGCCACCGGCCCATACCGGTGTTCGGAAGCGGCGGTTCCCAGAACGATCGGCAGCAGCGGCAGGACGCACGGCGACAAGGCGGAAAGCATCCCCGCGAGCAGTGCAAGGCCGAGCGCAGCGATCGTCATCGGCTGTCCGCCCTAGAGCGCCTTGGCGAGGAGCGCCTCGATCGATTCTTTGCTGGCGTCATAGGCAAGACGGCCCATCTCCTTGTCGCCCTTGTAGACGATCAGCGTGCTTTGCATCCTGACATTGAGCGCCTTCAGCGCATCCTTCTGCGTGTCGAAATCGACCTCGAGTTTGACGATGTTCTTGAAGCGCGCCTGCTTGCCGAGCTCGCCCAGGACGACCTTCTGCGCTCTGCAGACCGGGCACCACGGTGCGGAGACCTCGACCAGGATCGACTTGCCCGCCTTCTGGGCCTCGGCCAGAGCCGCCGGCGTGAATTTCGTCGCGGCAAGAGCTGGCACGGCGAGCGCCGCGACGACCGCGATAGCGATCGCTGCAAAGATACGGCGGGTGGTCATCTGCAAATCTCCGCTATGTGACGAACTGCGCCATTCAAAGAGCTACGCCGGCGCCCGGCGAGCGAGAAGCTTGCCGGGTGTCGACCTGCCCGCAGCACTGACACGTTATTCGCGGTGAGCACATCATGTGTTACGTGCTCACGCCCATTTGTTCTTGCGTGATCGATATCGGGCTCCTGCGTCTAGCGCTCATTGAGCCGCGGCACGCAGGTGACGCGGCCGTCGGCCAGCGTCTCGATGTCGACGGGGACGCCGTACACCTGCTCGAGGCGGGCTTTCGTCAGCACGGCCTTGGGCGCGCCGTCCGCCACCACGCGGCCTTCGTGCAGGAGAAGAACGCGGCTGCCTGCGGCGAAGGCGTGATCGGGATCGTGCGTGGAGAGCACAATGCCGAGCCCGCGCTGCGCGAGGCGCTTCACCTCCGACAGCACCAGCGCCTGATTGCCGAAGTCGAGGCTGGCGGTGGGCTCGTCCATGATGATGGCGGGCGCGTCCTGCACGAGGGCGCGCGCGATGAGCGCAAGCTGGCGCTGCCCGCCGCTCACGCGGCTGTACTCGCGCTCCGCCAGATGCGCGATGCCGAGACCCGCGAGCGCGTCGTCCGCGCGCTGGCGATCGGCTTCTCCGGGAGACGAGAACAGCCCGAGGTGCGCCGTACGCCCCATCACCACCATGTCGCGCACCGCGTAGGGAAACACCGACACGTGCGCCTGCGGCACGTAGGCCACCTGCCGCGCGAGATCCTGCCGCGGCCAAGTGTCGATGTCGCGTCCCGCCACCGAGACTGCGCCCTGCATGCGGCGGATGAGACCGAGCAGTGTCTTGAACAGCGTGGTCTTGCCGGAGCCGTTCGGCCCCAGCAGGCATACGACCTCCCCGGGTGCGACACTGACATCGATGCCGCGCGCGACAACCGTGCGCTGATAACCGATCGCAAGCCCGCGTGCCTCGATCAGCGGCGCGCTCATGACGACCATCCCTCGCGCCCGCGCGCCAGCAGCCAGAGAAAGAACGGCGCGCCCAGCACCGCCGTGAGGATGCCGAGCGGCACCTCGATGCGCGCGATGGTGCGCGCCAGCGTGTCGACAATCAGCAGGTAGCTGGCGCCCATCAGCATCGCGGTGGGCAGCAGCCGGTCGAAATTGGGGCCGACGATCATGCGTGCGAAATGCGGGATGATGAGGCCGATCCAGCCGATCACGCCCGAGATCGCCACCACGCTGGCGGTGATCAGCGTCGCCGAACCCACCACGATGGCGCGAACGATTTCCACGTTGACGCCGAGTGCGCGCGCATCCTCGTCGCCGAGCGACATGACGTTGATGCGCCACCTGAGCAGCACCAGCGGCACCAGCCCGATCAACACCAGCGGCAGCGCGCCGGCGATGTCGGCGTTGCGGATGCTGGAGAGGCTGCCGAGCAGCCAGAACGTGATGGCGGGAAGCTGGTCATAGGGATCGGCGAGAATTTTCAGCAGCGAGATGCACGCGCCCGCCAGAGCACCTACCACGACGCCGGCCAGCACCAGCACGAGCACCGTATCGCGGCCGCGCACCAGTGCCGCGATGGCATACACCAACACCACCGTCCCGAGCCCCACCGCAAACGCCAGCAACTGGATGGCAAACACCGGCAGCGACAGAAATATGCCGAGCACTGCGCCGAGCCCTGCCCCGGTCGACACACCGAGGATGTCCGGCGACACCAGCGGATTGCGGAACAGCCCCTGATAGGCCGCACCCGCCGTCGCCAGCGCGCAGCCGACCAGCACCGCCGCCGTCACCCGCGGTAGCCGTACCCCGAACAGCACGGTATCCACCGGCGTATCCGCCCCGCCCCCGAACCGTCGCGCAATAGAGCCCCAGACGTCCGCCGCACCGATTGGATACTGGCCGATCAGCAGCCCCGCGATCACCAGCACCGCGAGCAGGCCCGCGAGCCCGACCGTGATCCCGGCAAACGGCGCTCGTGATCCCTTGTTGGCCGCTTGCATGGTATGTCCGTGCCCCCTAGCCCGGCGCCCGCGCGCCGCGCACGGCCCATGCCGTCGCAGTCAGCGAGCGCGGTCCGTCGGGGCGGCCACTGAGATACGCGCCACGGACCGCGGATCTGAGCCGCGCCCGCATATCCTCATCCACGCTCTGCACGTACATTCCTACCGGTCCCTGTCCGCCCAGCAACGGTAGCCAATAGTCGTCGAAGCTCGCGTACTCCATGCGGATCGTCAACGAGCCGGTGCGGATATCGGCAAGGCCCGTCTCACGCCACAGTGCATGGAGCGCCTCTGGATCGCTCAGCGGGTGGGAGAAGAGCCGGTCGCGGGCCCGGCCGGCCCCGGGATCGATGCCCGCCGCGGTATCCCAGAACATGCGCTGGTAGACGAGTCCGCCGCAAAAGTCCCAGACCGCGGCTCCCACGGTGCCCCCTGGCCGTGCCACGCGCGCCATTTCCCGTGCCACCGCGCGCGCATCGGCCACGAACGTCAGCACCAGTTGCGCGAGCGCGCCCGCGAACGACCCATCCGGAAACGGCAATGCACCCGCATCCCCCTGCTGGAACGTTGCGTTCTCATCTCCGTACCGCTCGCGCGCAAATGCGAGATAGGGCTCGGCCACGTCCGTGCCGATCACCGTGCGCCTCGGGCTCCGGCCCGCGATCTCACCAGCAAGACTGCCCGTGCCGCACCCCACGTCGAGCACGGCCCCATCCGGCGGCAGATCGGCGAAGTCCACGAACAGGGGCGCGAGCCGCGCCGTCCAGCGCCCGAGGAAAACCTCATAAGCGGCCCCGTCGCTGGCGTGATAGCCCGAAGCCGCGCTCACGCTCATCGCACGCCGTGCATCAATCGATGCCAATCATCACGTCGGAGGCCTTCACCACGGCGTAGGCATCCTTGCCCGCCGCGAGCTTCAACTCGTCCACCGCCGCGTTGGTGATGGCGGCCGTGACGATGGTCCCGCCCACATCGATCTTCACGTGCGCGGTCGTCGCCCCCTTGGTGACGTCCACGATCTTGCCCTTGAGAACGTTGCGCGCGCTCAGCTTCATGTCACTTCTCCTGTTTTGCCAAAGTTGCAGAAGCCAGCAGCGTATCGAGCTGCGCCTCGCTCACGTCCACCATATAGAACAGCTTGTAGAATTCGCGCGTCACGGCGCGAATGTCCTCGGGAAACTGATTGGGATAGAGGATCGACATCAACCAGCGCACGCCGATCAGCCGGTTCACGCCGGGCGGTGAATCGAACCACCCGTACGGCAGCCGCGGCGCCAGATAGATGCGCTTGTCCTGCACTGCCTTGACCGAACGCCACAGCGGGTCGGTGGCCACTGAATTGTGGAAGCGCGCGTCGAGCGCAAGGATCACGTCGGGGTTCCACGCCAGCACCTGCTCGATCGACACTTTGGTCAGGCCGCCCTTGCCGGCCGCGGCGGCAACGTTGATCGCGCCCACATGCTCGAGAACTTCCATGTTGATGGAGCCGGCAAGCCCCGTCTCCAACCCGTCGATGCCGCGTCCGTAGTAAACACGCGGACGCTCCGACTGCGGTATCGATGCGATGCGCGCCTTCAGCCCGTTCAGCGTATCGTCGGCATAGCGCGCAAGCTGCTCCGCGCGGTCCTTTTCACCGAGCATCTCGCCGAGCAGACGGTAGACCTGCGGCGTATTCTCGAACCGGCCGTCGATCAGGATGTAGGGAATGCCGGTCTGCGCCTGCACATTGTTGGCGAGCGACACGTAGGTGTCGCGTATGCTGCCGACATCGAGGATCACGTCCGGATTGAACTTGATGACGTTCTCGATGTTGGCCGTCCCGCCGCGGCCCGTAAGCCGGCCGTACTCCGGCAGATCGCGCGTGCTCTCTTTCAAAAACGGCCGCTCGGCCGGTCGCGGCGCGCTCACCCAACCCGCCATCCTGTCCGGCGCCAGCGTGTAGAGCAGGATCGATGCCGGCGGCCCGGCGGCCAGCACGCGCGATACACGGGCGGCTATTTCGACCTCGCGCCCCGCGGAGTCGACCAGCTTGCGCTTGGCGTCCTGTGCCACCGCATCGGCAAGCGTAATGCAGGCGAAAATTGTCAAACATGTCAGCCGGCCAGCATGTCTCAAACCGCGCATGCCTTGCCCTCCATGGTTGTCCAGCAAGATGTTTGTTGGAATATAGCGCAAGAGTGTGGTTCTATCCTTTCAATCACACCAAGGGTACACGAGGAGAACGACGATGCACATACGCGCGCAAACATGGCTTGGCCGCGGCTTAGGGCTTGTTGCCGCGTTGGTCCTGGCCGCGTCCCTCCCGCACACAACCGCCCGCGCGCAAGGCGGCGACCTCGTTGTGTTCGCCGCGGCCAGCCTCAAGAACGCGCTCGATGACATCAATGCCCAGTGGAAGAAGGAGACCGGCAAGGAAGCGAAGATCTCCTACGCCGCCAGCCCAGCACTTGCCAAGCAGATCGAGGGCGGCGCCCCGGCGCAGATGTTCATCTCCGCCGACATCCCGTGGATGGACTACGTCGATCAGAAGAATCTCATCAAGAAGGACACCCGCTCCAACCTGCTCGGCAACCGTATCGTTCTTGTCGCGCCGAAGGACAAGGCGCAGCCCATCGACATCAAGCCTGGTTTCGATCTCGCCAAGGTGATCGGCGACGGCAGATTGTCGATGGCCAACATCGACTCTGTTCCCGCCGGCAAATATGGCAAGGCTGCCCTGGAGACTCTTGGCGTCTGGAACAGCGTGTCCGGCAAGATCGCGCAGGCCGAGAACGTGCGCGCCGCGCTCCTGCTCGTGTCGCGCGGCGAGGCGCCGGCCGGCATCGTCTACCAGACGGACGCAGCCGCCGACGCCAACGTGAAGATCATTGGCACCTTCCCGGAGAACACCCACCCGCCGATCGTCTATCCCATCGCCCTGACGGCCAATGCCACGCACTCCGACGCAGCAGCCTTCCTTGCCTATATCCGCTCGGCCAAGGCAAAATCCCTGTTCGAGGCGCAGGGCTTCACCGTCATCAGCGGCAACTCTTAGTCTCGAGCCGCTGACGAAACCTCCGGGCCGCGCCCTCGCATGGATTGGATGACACTCAGCCCGGAGGAATGGACGGCGGTCATGCTCAGCCTCAGGGTGGCGCTCGTCGCCACCCTGGTCAGCCTGCCGTTCGGGATCGCCATTGCCATGGCGCTGGCGCGCGGCCGCTTCTGGGGCCACGGCCTGCTCAACGGCCTCGTGCTGATGCCGCTGATCCTGCCGCCCGTCGTCACCGGCTACCTGCTGCTCATCCTGTTCGGCCGGCGCGGGCCCATTGGTGCCTTCCTCGCCGACAATTTCGGCATCGTCTTCTCGTTCCGCTGGACGGGCGCCGCACTCGCCTGCGGCGTGATGGGCTTTCCGCTCATGGTGCGTGCCATCCGCCTTTCGATCGAGGCCGTCGACACGCGGCTGGAGGAAGCCGCCGGCACGCTCGGCGCCAGCCGCCTGTGGGTGTTCCTCACCGTCACGCTGCCGCTCATCATCCCCGGCATCATCGCCGGCATGATCCTGTGCTTCGCCAAGGCCATGGGCGAGTTCGGCGCCACCATCACATTTGTCTCCAACATCCCCGGCGAGACGCAGACGCTGCCGTCGGCCATCTACACCTTCACGCAGGTGCCAGGCGGCGACCTCGGCGCGCTGCGCCTCACCATCGTGTCCGTCGTCATCGCCATGGCGGCCCTCGTCGCCTCCGAGGTGATGGCCCGCAGCGCCAACCGCCGCCTCGACATCGCATGACGCTCGCCGTCGACATCCGCCACCGGCAGGGCAACTTCGCCCTCGACGTCGCGTTCGAGACGCAGGACGGCCTCACCGCGCTGTTCGGCCGCTCCGGCTCCGGCAAGACCTCGATCGTCAACATCATCGCCGGCCTCATCAGGCCCGACGCCGGCCGCGTCAGCGTCGGCGGCGTCGATCTTGTCGACACCGCCCGCGGCGTGTTCATGCCGCGCCACAAGCGCCGCATCGGTTACGTGTTCCAGGAAGGCCGCCTGTTCCCGCACCTCACCGTGCGCCAGAACCTTGTCTACGGCCGCTGGTTCGCGCCTGCTGCCGGGGATCGCGACGGCGACTTCGACCGCGTCGTCGATCTGCTCGGCATCGCAGCCCTGCTGCCGCGCCGGCCGGGACGCCTCTCGGGCGGAGAGAAACAGCGCGTCGCCATCGGCCGCGCCCTGCTTGCCGCGCCGCGCCTGCTGCTGATGGACGAGCCGCTCGCCTCGCTCGACGATGCCCGCAAGGCGGAGATCTATCCCTACATCGAGCGAATGCGCGATCAGGCCGGGATTCCGATCGTCTACGTCAGCCATTCCGTTGCCGAGGTCGCCCGACTTGCGTCCACCGTGGTGCTACTTGCCGACGGCAAGGTCGCCGTCGCCGGCCCGACCGCGGAGATCATGCAGCGCAGCGAGCTGATGCCGCCCGCCGAGCGCGAAGAAGCCGGCGCCGTCATCGAGGCCGCCGTCGTCCGCCACGACGATCGCTTCCGCCTGACCGAGCTGTCATCCCGCGCCGGCACCTGGCGCCTCGGCCGCCTCGATGCGCCGGTCGGCGTGCGCCTGCGCCTGCGCGTGCGTGCCCGCGACGTGATGCTGGCCACCGCGCCGCCCGCCGACATCAGCGCGCTCAACGTGCTCTCCGGTACGGTGTCCGACATCACGACCGGTGACAGCACCGCCGATATCCGCATCGACTGCGGCGGCGACACGCTCATCGCCCGCCTCACCCGCTACTCGGTGGAACGCCTGGCGCTCGCTCCCGGCACGCAGGTCTACGCCCTTATCAAGAGCGTCTCCCTCGACCGCGGCACTCTCAGCGGCCCCCTCTCCACCATCGCCGACACGTAAATTTCATCTGTCATCCCGGGGCTTGTCCCGGGCCGGGGATGACGGTTGGAGTTGGAGCACGGGTCGAATGCAACTACCCCGACGTCGCCGCCTCGTCCGGCTCCTCCGCCAGCGACGTCCTGAGCGCCCTGAGATCGGCCGCTGCCGCGATCGCCGCCGCGCCCTCGATGGCGCGATAGCGCCCCACCACGTCGCGCCCGAGCTTCGACAGCTTGGCGCCGCCACCACCTGAGCCGCCCATCTGCTTCTCCACCAGAGGCTCGCGGAAAATCCGGTTGATCTCGTCCACCAGCAGCCACGCGCGGCGATAGGACATGCCCATCTCCTTGCCCGCCGCCGAGATCGAGCCGTGCTTGGAAATCAGCTCCATCAACTGGATTTTGCCCGGCCCCAGAAACCCGAAGGGCCCGAAATCCACGCGAATGGTCAGCAGGGCGCGGCGCGAGGCCTCCGCTTGCGCCGCGGCGCGTCGAGTGGGCTTTCGGGGGGCTTGGCGCATGGGACGAGGCAGCGATTCCAGAGGATCGCGTACCATGCCACAGAATGCGCGCACCTGTGCAGCCCTCTAGGCCGCACCCGCGCAACCACCTACTTGGCGTTCAGGCTGTAGCCGGCACCGCGCACGGTGCGGATCGGGTCCGTCTTCCACGCGCGCTGCAAGGCCTTGCGCAGCCGCCCAATGTGCACATCCACCGTGCGGTCGTCGATGTAGACGTCGTTGCCCCACACGTTGTTGAGGAGCTGCTCGCGCGAGAAGACGCGTCCCGGCGCCTTCATCAGGAACTCCAGCAGCCGGTAGTCGGTCGGCCCCAGATGCACCGGTTGCCCGCGCCGCTTGACGATCATCGCCGCGCGGTCGAGCTCGATATCGCCCACCTGCACCACGTCCGCCATCAGGTCGGGATGCGCCCGCGTCAGCAGCCGGCCGGCGCGCGCCACCAGCTCGTTCACCGAGAACGGTTTCACCACGTAGTCGTCGGCGCCGGTCTCGAAGCCGCGCACGCGGTCCGGCTCCTCGCCGCGCGCCGTCAGCATGATCAGGGGCAGCTTCTGCGTCGCCGGCCGCTGCCGCAGCCGCCGGCACAGCTCGATGCCTGACAGCCCCGGCAGCATCCAGTCGAGGATCAGGATATCCGGCACCGCCTCTTTCAGGCGCGCCTCCGCCTCGTCACCGTGCATGACGGTTTCCACATCGTAGCCGGCCGCCTCGAAGTTGTAGCGCAGCAGCTCCACCAGCGGCTCGTCGTCTTCCACGATCATCAGGCGCAAGGGCATGGGCGGTCCCGTCAGCTCGTGCGCGGCGCGTGCATGGCGGCCTCGATCGCGATCGACTCGTCGGCCTTCGGCCGTTCCGCTGCAATGATCTTGCCGGTGATCACGAAGTGCGCCGTCTCGGCGATGTTGGTCGCATGATCGCCGACGCGCTCGAGGTTCTTGGCGCAGAACAGCAGGTGCGTGCAGTAGCCGATGCTGCGCGGGTCCTCCATCATGTAGGTCAACAGCTCGCGGAACAGCGACGTGAACAGCGCGTCGATGGCGCCGTCCGCCTCCCACACCGCCATGGCGCCGGCGGCGTCGCGGTTGCGGTAGGCCTTCAGCACCGCACTCAGCTGATCGCCGACGCGCAGGCTGAGCGATTCCAGGCCCGCCGCCAGCGCCACCGGCGAGCGCTGCTCGCCGATCGCCACCACGCGCTTGGCCACGTTCTTGGCGAGGTCGCCGACGCGCTCCAGGTCGTTGGCAACCCGCATCGCCGCCACGATTTCGCGCAGGTCGACCGCCATCGGCTGCCGCCGCGCGATCGTCTGCACGGCGTGCTCCTCGATCTCGTGCTGCAGCGTATCGATGGCACGATCGGCCTGTATGACCTGCTGGGCGAGGACCGTATCGCGCGTCAGCAGCGCCTTGGTTGCATCGGCGAGAGCGCGCCGCGCGCTGTCGCCCATGGTCCCGATCATGCCATCGAGAACTTTCAGGTCGGAATCGAAGGAAGCGACGGTGTGCTGCGACATGGGAGATGGTGCTCCGCTCTTGAAGCTCGTTCGTCCAAGCAGGCGCGAAATCAGACTCACCCGAACCGGCCGGTGATGTAGTCCTGCGTGCGCTGATCGGAGGGCGATGTGAACATCGTGTGCGTCGTGCCCCACTCGATCAGCGACCCCAGGTACATGAATGCCGTGAAATCGGACACGCGGGCCGCCTGTTGCATGTTGTGCGTCACGATCACGAGCGTGTACTCCTGCTTCAGCTCGTCCATCAGCTCCTCGATCTTGGCCGTCGAGATCGGATCGAGCGCCGAGCACGGCTCGTCGAACAGAATCACCTCCGGCTTCACCGCGACGGTACGCGCGATGCACAGCCGTTGCTGCTGGCCGCCCGAGAGGCTAAGGCCGTTGGCGTTCAGCTTGTCTTTGACCTCGTTCCACAGCGCCGCGCGCTGCAGTGCGTGCTCGACCCGGCCGTCAAGTTCGCTACGCGACAGCTTCTCGTACAGGCGGATGCCGAAGGCGATGTTGTCGTAGATCGACATCGGGAACGGCGTCGGCTTCTGGAACACCATGCCGACGCGCGAGCGCAACAGGTTCAGGTCCTGCTTCGGCGACAGGATGTCCTCGCCGTCGAACTCGACGTGGCCGACGGCGCGCTGCCCCGGATACAGGTCGTACATGCGGTTCAGCACCCGCAGCAACGTCGACTTGCCGCAGCCTGACGGCCCGATGAAAGCCGTGACCTTGTTCTTGTAGAGGGGGAGCGTGATGTCCTTCAGCGCCTGCGCGGTTCCGTAGTAGAAATTGAGATCGCGGATGGCGATCTTGGGCACCAGGGTAGCCTCGTCGACCGACGCCCGGGCCACGACCGGCGCTGGCTGCGTCTGCGGGGACATGATGTTCATTGGGTTTTTCTCGAGGCTGACAGGATGCGGGCGAAGATGCTCAGCGCGAGCACGGCCAGGGTGATGAGAAGCGCGCCGGTCCACGCCAGCTGCTGCCAATCGGCGTAGGGCGACAGCGCGAACTGGAAGATGACTGCCGGCAGACTGGCCATCGGCGCATTGAGATTGGTGCTCCAGAACTGGTTATTGAGCGCGGTGAACAGCAGCGGCGCCGTCTCGCCGCTGATGCGCGCCACAGCCAGCAGAACGCCGGTGATGATGCCGGCGCTGGCGGCGCGGTAGGCGATGCGACGCACGATGTAGGCGCGCGGCAGTCCCAGTGCCGCGGCGGCCTCGCGCAGCGGGTTGGGCACCAGCAGCAGCATGTCCTCGGTGGTGCGCACGACAACCGGGATGACGATGATCGCCAGCGCCACGGCCCCGGCAATGCCCGAGAAGTGGCCCATGGTGACAACCAGCACCCCGTAGACGAACAGGCCGACCACGATCGATGGCGCGCTGAGCAGGATGTCGTTGATGAATCGGACGACGCTCGTCAGCCTGGTGTGACGCCCATACTCGGCCATGTAGGTGCCGGCGAGGATGCCGATCGGCGTTCCGATGAGCACGCCGAGCGACGTCATGATCAGGCTGCCGACGATCGCATTGAGCAGGCCGCCCCCCGCCCCCGGCGGTGGCGTCATCTCCGTGAATACCCTCAACGACAAGCCGCTGAACCCCTGGTAGAGCAGCGCCCCCAGAATGAGCGCCAGCCAGGTGACGCCGATGAGCGCCGCCACCCAGGACAGCGTCATCATGAGGAAGTTGCGCCGTTTGCGCGCGGCGTACAGGCCGCTGCTACTGGCGGGCTGGGTCGTGGTCGCCATGGCGCTATCCGATCCGGCGCTCGATGCGCAGCAGCATGTAGCGCGCGGCGGCGAGCACGAAGAAGGTGATGATAAACAGGATGAGGCCGAGCGTGATCAACGACGCCACGTAGACGTCGGACACGGCCTCGGTGAACTCGTTGGCGATGGTGGCGGAGATCGTGGTCCCCGGCGCCAGGATCGAGGCTGACATGCGGTGCGCATTGCCGATCACGAACGTGACGGCCATCGTCTCGCCCAGTGCGCGGCCGAGCCCCAGCATGATGCCGCCGATCACACCGACGCGGGTGTAGGGCACCACGACGTTGCGGAACACTTCCCAGCGCGTGCAGCCGATGCCGAACGCCGCCTCCTTCAGTACAGGCGGGACGGCATCGAACACGTCACGCGAGATGGAGGTGATGAACGGCAGCACCATGATCGCCAGGATCAAGGCAGCCGTCAGAATGCCGATGCCGTAGGGCGGACCGGCAAACAGCGTCGAAAGCACCGGGATGTTGCCGAACAGGCCGATCAGGAACGGCTGCACATTCTGCTGCAGGAACGGAGCAAAGATAAACAGTCCCCAGATGCCGTAGATGATGCTGGGGATGCCCGCCAGCAGCTCGATGGTGATGCCGATCGGGCGGCGCAGGCTGTTGGGGCACAGCTCCGTCAAGAACATGGCGATCATCAGCCCGAGCGGCACCGCGATCAGCATCGCGATGAGGGAGGTGACGATGGTGCCGTAGATGGGGGCGAGGCCGCCGAAGGTTTCGGTGACGGGGTTCCACGTCGACGTCGTCAAAAACGTGAAGCCGAACTTGCTGATCGCGGGCCACGCGCCCATGACCAGCGTGATGATGACGCCGCCCAGCAGCGCCAGCACGGCGAGCGCGCTAGCACGCGTGAGCGCGTGAAAGATGGCGTCGCCTGCGCGCAAGCGCTTCAGGATCGCGGCACGCGCCGCGCGCTCGCTGGCCGTCACGTCCATCGCTCGCAGTGCAATGTCAGCCACGTTGCCGGTCCTTATTGACCCGTTGTGCGTTTGCGGCCCATGCACGCATGGCCGCCAGGCAATATATCAAGCAAATGCAGAAGGCGCCGGTTGGCGCCTTCTGCCGTGTCGGATCAGTTCTTGATCTCGGCCGCCCACGTCTTCTCGACATCGGAGACCACGTTCGCCGGCATCGGCACGTAGTGCAGCTCGTCCGCTGCCTTGGCGCCGTTCTTGTAGGACCAGGCGAAGAACTTGAGAGCTTCCTTGGAGGCCGCCGCATCCTGGGGCTGCTTGTGCATCAGGATCCAGGTGGCAGCCGTCATCGGCCAAGAGGTGTCGCCGGGCTGGTTGGCCAGAATGACGCCAAAGCCGGGCTGTGATTTCCAGTCGGCGTTGGCCGCCGCTGCCTGGAAGGTCTCCGACGTGGGAGACACCGTCTTGCCGGCCTTGTTGACCATCTTTGCGTGCGTCAGCTTGTTCTGCAGCGCATAGGCATACTCAACGTAGCCGATGGCGCCCTTGGTCTGGCCGACGTTGGCGGCGACGCCTTCGTTGCCCTTGGCACCGATGCCGGTCGGCCACTGCAGCGAGGTGTTGACGCCAACCTTGGCCTTCCACTCGGGGCTGACTTCAGCAAGGTAGTAGGCGAAGTTGAAGGTCGTGCCCGAACCGTCGGAGCGGTGCACGACAGCAATCGCCTGGCTCGGCAGCTTCACATTGGGATTGAGCTTCTTGATCGCGGCGTCATCCCAGGTCTTGATCTCGCCCATGAAGACCTTGGCAAGCGTGGGACCGTCGAACACGAGCTCGCCGCCCTTCACGCCGTCCAGGTTGGCGACAGCGACGATGCCGCCCATCACCATGGGAAACTGCACGAGACCATGCTTATCGAGGTCGGCACCCTTGAGCGGCGCGTCCGTCGCGCCGAAGGTCACCGTCTTCGCCTGAATCTGCTTGATGCCGCCACCCGAGCCGATCGACTGATAGTTCAGGCCGGTGTTCGTTTCCTTCTTATAGGCATCCGCCCACTTCGTATAAATCGGATAAGGGAAGCTCGCGCCAGCGCCCGAGATGTCCGCTGCCAGCACCGTGCCGGCCCCTGCAATGACCGCCGCAGCCGCCACCGCGAGGACCATGAACTTTCTGTTCACGCTGATCTCCATCATTTGAGCGGCGGTCCCGTGACCGCCTCAGATGGCGACGTCTCCGCCATCCGCGCGACCGTGCTAGCAGCGGCATGTAACAGCCCCATGACACGTATAGTTCGTTGATTCAGCGAGATTATTCGCAATTGCCACGCGTTTTGCTGGGATTCCGGAACGCTTGCGTCGTCCACTGCTCGTCGTCCTGCACAACAGGTCGCAGCCGCTGTGGACTCAACGCCTCGGGAACAGCGCATCCCCGCATGGCGTGCAAGCTGCGTCTACGCCCTGAGGGAGACTCGCTTGCGCTGCCGCTCGACCGCCATTCCCGGCATCAAGCTCATCGAGCCTGCCATCCTGAAGGATGCGCGCGGCAGCTTCTCGGAAACCTTTCTCGAGCGCACGTTGCTCGAGTTCGGCATCTACGCGCACTTCGTGCAGGAGAACCACTCGGTCTCGGGCCCGGCAGGCGTGGTGCGCGGCCTGCACTTCCAGGTGAGGCCGCGCGCGCAGGACAAGCTCGTGCGCGTCATCCGTGGTGCGGTGCTCGACGTGGCCGTCGACATCCGCACCGGCTCGCCGACCTTCGGCAAGCACGTCGCAGTGGAATTGAGCGCGACCAACAGGCTGCAGCTCTGGATCCCGAAGGGCTTTGCGCACGGCTTCTGCACGCTGCAGCCGGACACTGAGGTTCTCTACAAGGCCAGCGCCTACTACGACCCCGCCGCCGAGCGCGGCGTGCTCTGGAACGACCCCGACCTTCGGATCCAATGGCCCGTCACCGCAGCCGAGGCGATGCTCTCGCCGCGCGACCGCACGCTGCCCTGCCTCGCGGACATCGACTCAAGCTTTTCGTTCAATGCCCGCAGCAAAGGCGCGCTGGAGATCGACGCATGAGGGTCCTCGTCACCGGCGGCGCCGGCTTCATCGGCTCCGCCCTCTGCCACTTCCTCGTCGGCAAGCTCGGCGTCGCCGTCCTCAACATCGACCGCCTCACCTACGCCGCCGACGTGCGCTCCCTCGGTTCCATCAGCCGGCATGCAAACTACCGCTTCGAGCGCGCCGACATCTGCGACCGCTCCGCGCTGAACGCCGCGTTCGCCGCCTTCGCGCCCACCGCCGTCATGCATCTGGCCGCCGAGAGCCATGTTGACCGCTCGATCGCGGACTCGGAGCAGTTCGTGCGCACCAACATCCTCGGCACGCACACGCTGCTGCAGGCGGCGCGGGACTACTGGCGGGGCCTGGCGCGCGCGGAACAGCCTGCGTTCCGCTTCCTGCATGTCTCCACCGACGAGGTGTTCGGCTCGCTTGGGCCAACCGGCGCCTTCCGCGAGTCCACACCCTACGACCCGAGCTCGCCCTATTCCGCCTCCAAGGCCGCCGCCGATCACCTCGTGCGCGCCTGGTGCAAGACCTACGGCCTGCCCACGCTGATCTGCAACTGCTCGAACAACTACGGCCCCTACCAGTTTCCCGAGAAGCTGATCCCGCTCACCATCCTCAACGCCATCGAGGGTCTGCCTCTGCCCGTCTACGGCGACGGCAGCAACGTGCGCGATTGGCTCTATGTTGACGATCACGTGCAGGCCCTGTGGGCCGTCCTCACGCGCGGCACGGTCGGCGCCAGTTACAACATCGGCGGTGGGAGCGAGCTGACCAACCTTGCCGTCGTCACCCGCATCTGCGCCGCTCTGGACGAGCGCCGGCCACGCCATCGCCCCCATGCCGATCTCATCGCGTTCGTTGCCGACCGTCCTGGTCACGACCGGCGCTACGCCATAGACGCCGGCAGGATCAGTGCCGAGCTGGGATGGAAGCCCGCCGAAAGCTTTGCCTCCGGCATCGCGCACACGGTCGATTGGTACATCGCCAACCGTGACTGGTGGCTACCCTTGCGGCAGCGCGCGCCGGTCCGGCATGCATCCGTGCAGGCAACGGCGGCCGCCTCATGAAGGTCTTGGTCACCGGATCGCGCGGCCAGCTCGCCCGCGCCTTGGCCGAAGCGGCCCGCGCCCACGGCGCCCTGGTCATCCCACATGGCCGCCCGCACCTCGACCTAGCAAGGCCGCACACCATCTCCGAAACCCTGGCGTACGAGAAACCCGACATCGTCATCAATGCGGCAGCCTTCACGCACGTCGACCGAGCGGAGTCGGAGGCCGACATGGCGTTTGCCATCAACGCCGCGGGTGCGGAGGCCGTCGCGCGGGCCTGCGACGCGCGCCGGCTACCCCTCATCAACCTCTCGACCGACTACGTCTTCGACGGCCGCAAGACCCGGCCCCTCACGGAAGCAGATGTGCCCTCACCCCTCAATGTCTACGGTTTGAGCAAGCTCGCCGGCGAACGCAGCGTCGCGGAGCACTGCCGCAATCATGTCATCGTCCGCACGTCCTGGCTCTACAGCGCCTTCGGCAGCAACTTCGTCAAGACGATGCTCACGCTCGCCGCATTTGAAGCCGAGGTCCCCGTCATCGACGATCAGCACGGCAATCCTACGTCCGCGCATCACCTCGCCGACGCCCTCCTCGCCATTGCCGCGCACATGCTCGATGACGACACGTCGCATGTCGCCGGCATCTACCACGCCGCCGGCGACGGCACGGTCTCATGGCGCGGTCTCGCCGAGGAAATCTTCCGCTGCTCGAGGCTGCTCGGAGGCCCGCACGCGAAGGTGCGTCCTATACCTTCGCGCGACTACAACGCCGCCGCCGAACGACCGCGTACCTCCGCTCTCGATTGCGGACGGCTACAGCGCACCTTCGGTCTCAAACTGCCGCGCTGGGAGGCCGGCGTTCACCACACCGTTTCGCGCCTTTTGGCGGATCATCGCGTCCCTAGGTCCCCTGCCTACGCGGAGCACGCACCGTGAAGGGCATTCTCCTCGCAGGCGGACGCGGCACCCGCCTCTTTCCGATGACGCTCGCCGTCTCCAAGCAGCTGCTGCCCGTCTACGACAAGCCGATGATCTACTATCCCCTCACCACGCTGATGCTGGCGGGCATCCGCGACATCCTCCTCATCTCCACACCTGAGGACCTGCCGAGCTATCGCCGGCTGCTCGGCAGCGGCCAGCAATGGGGCATCCGTCTGTCCTACCGGGCCCAGCCGTCGCCCGACGGGCTCGCGCAAGCGTTCCTCATCGCCGGAGACCTCATTGCCGGGCACCGCTGCGCCCTCGCCCTCGGCGACAACATCCACATCGGCGACGGGCTGCAGGCCGCCCTGGAGCGCGCCGCCGCGCGCGCCTATGGCGCCACCGTGTTCGCACACCAGGTGTCCGACCCGCAGCGCTTCGGCGTCGTCAGCCTGGACGCGGCAGGCCGGCCCGTCGACATCGAGGAAAAACCCGCTCGTCCGCAATCCAATTGGGCGGTGACGGGCCTCTACGTCTATGATGAGCGCGTGCTCGACCTTGCGCGCACCCTGCAGCCATCCGCCCGCGGCGAGTTGGAGATCACCGACCTCAACAACGACTACCTACGCATGGGGGCACTGCATGTGGAGCGCCTGGGGGCGGGGTACACCTGGCTCGACGCCGGCACACCGGACGCCTTATGCGAGGCCTCCCACGTCGTCCGCATGCTCAGCCGCCGCGGACACCGCCTCGCATTTCCGGAGGAGACCGCGTTCCGCATGGGCTTCATCGATGCCGAGCAGCTCGCCACGCTTGGTCGGCGCCTCGCGCATACCGACTACGGTCGCCATCTTGTCGCCCTGGCCGACGCCGCTAGTGACCCAGCACGGCCTTTCGGAAGTCTGCCGCTAGCGTCGTGATGCGCGCGTCGGGCAGGCCGGCCTCGCGCAGCAGCGACTCGTAGCGCGTCACCAGCGCCTGCTTGTCGCTCGCCGCCGCCGGTCCGCCGCGCGGAACCGCACCTGCCGGCGGTGCGCCGGGCAGCCCCGACGTGTAGATCGGCGGCCCCGACTTCGGATAGATCGCAGCGATGAAGCGCCGGTCCTGCTCGGACAGATCGTTGTTCTCCGGCACCCAGCACTTGCTGCCCGCACCCGCCCGGAACAGGGTCGGCGGCAGGCTATAGTGCATGATCGACTTGCGATCCACCTGCGTCATGTTGAACTCGGCGATCTCCGTGAACGCGCGCATCTGCGCGTGCACTTGCTCTCGGTCCCAGCCTATGCCCTTGCCCATGGTGTAGGCCGCCTGCCAGTCGATCTCCTGGTCGCAGCCTGCAGCCGGGCTCTGGTGCTCGTGCATCATGCCCAGCGCGTGGCCGAACTCGTGCAGGATGGTGCGCCGCATCTCCGCCTCCGGCACCGGCTGCCCGTTGGCGAACACCGGCGTGTCGACGCCGAAGAACTGCAGGTTCATGGAGGGATCGCGCTGGCGGCTGATGATGCCGTATGCCGACCACCAGCCGTTGAAATTGATGAAGTCGATCTTGATGTCTTCGCTGCCGTCTTGCGCACAGCGGCGCGGCGCCCCGTTCTCCTCGAAATCGAACGCGATGTTGGCGTGTTCCATCCATTCGCGCGCGACGCGGATCACGCGCTGATGCGCGCCGGCCGAGCCTGCCTTGAAGCACACCTTCAGCGACTGGCCGGGCCGCCACGTCAGCGAGCGCGCAACGATGCCGCGAATTTGTAAGCCGGTCGGGCCCGTGGCCTCGTCCGGGATAAATCTGCGGAAGGCGCCGGCCGGGCCCGAGACCAGCGTCGCCACGCACGAGGGCGCAGCGAACTGGCTCTGCGCCGACGCCGGGCCGGCACCCAGCACAAGGCCCGCTACCACGCCCGCAGCAATCAGGTGAAACTGCATGCCGTACCTCCACGACGCGCGCCCGCGCATCCATGGCCGCCAGCATAGCGTTTGGAATTTGCGCGCACCAGAATGTGCGCAGCTCAGACGGCGAGACCCCACGCCTCCGAGATGCGGTGCGCGACCGCTTTCAGGCGGGGCACGTTGGCTTCGCAGGCCTCCAGGCTCAGCCGCGACACCGGCCCGTGCATCGTCAGCGCCGCCACCACATTGCTCTGTCCGTCGAGGATCGGTACGGCGACGGCGACGATGCCGTCGAAGTTCTCCTGGTTGTTCACGCCATAGCCGCGTTTGCGCACGGCCTCGAGCTCAACCTCGAGGTCGGCGACACGCGTGATGGTATTGGGCGTCCTCGCCACCAGCTTGCGGCTCCGCAGCAGACGGCCCGCGTGCTTGGGCTCGAGATGCGCCAGCAGAACCTTGCCGCCGGACAGACAATGCGCCGGCGCACGATTGCCGACCTCAAGGTGGATGCGCAGCGGCCACTCGCATTCGATGCGCTCGATGTACACATAATCGAGGCCATCGAGGACGCCGAGGTTGCAGGTCTCGCCGACCTCATCCACCAGTTCCTGAAGAATTTCGCGTATCGGCGCCCAGCGATTGGCGCACACGAGCGCCGACAACGACAGCCGGGTCAGTCTTTGTCCGACTGTGAACCGCTCGCGCGCCTTGTCGCGCAACAGCAGGCCCGCTTCCTCCAGCTGGATCAGGACGCGGTGCACGGTCTGGCGGGGCATGCCGAGACGCGCCGCCAAGTCGGGCAAACCTATCCCTTGCGGATGGTCCGTCACGGCTTCCAGGACCGCCAAGGCCTTGCCGAGAACATTCAACCGCTGGTCGTGCCCAGTGGACCCCTGCATGCTTCGCTCCCCGAAATCTTGTCGCTTGTATCCTGAAATCTGATGTGTGGCGGCAATACGGAAGAACATAGCGGTCCATTCTGTATTTCGCCAGAAGCGACAATTGTGGTGTTAATTCCGCGCTATACGGGCACACCAAGGTGTCTGCGCAAACGTTAACCCTGCCTCGTTCCGCCAGCGTGAGGTCGGAAAGTCAGGCCCAGCCGCATGCAACCGACACGTGCGTCGGAGCTCTTTTTTCGCTGCATTCGCATGCAGTTCTTACGGGGTCCGCACGCGGCAAATTCAGGTGGATCGGCACCCGCCCCTCCCTAAGATGCCGGCCACCGCCAAGGGGAGAACGACGATGCTCAAGGTCTACGGCCGCGCAAATTCCATCAACGTCCGCAAAGTGCTGTGGGTGCTCGACGAAATCGGCCTCCCCTACGAGCGCGAGGACTGGGGCCGCGGCTACCGGCCGACCGACGACCCGGTCTTCAAGGACATCAACCCCTTCGGCGTGGTCCCGGTGATCGATGACGGCGCCTTTCGCCTGCGCGAGAGCAACGCCATCGTGCGCTACCTCGCAGACAAGCACGGCCGCAACGACCTCTACCCCAAGGCGGCGCACGAGCGCGCCACCGTCGAGGCGTGGATGGACTGGGCATCGACTGATTTCGCAAGCGGCATGCGCCCGGTGTTCCACGGCCTCGTCGTCAAGAACCCGGCTTATGCCAACCTCGTGCAGGACGGCGCCAAGGAGTGGGCCGCCCAGATGCGCCGCTTCGATCGCTACCTCGAGTCACACGGTCCCTACGTCATGGGCAGCACTTTCACCGTCGGCGACATTCCAGCCGGGCTCGTGGTCAACCGCTGGTTCGCGATTCCCTTCGAGAAGCCCGAGTTCAAGCACGCGACCGCCTACTATGACCGCCTCGCGGAGCGCCCGCCCTACAAGGCGCACGGTCGCAACGGGACGCCCTGACACACTGACGCGTCGGCACCCCCGTATTGCCTCATTCCCGGGCAACACTCGCAGAAGGAAAGGGGGATTGGTGCACATTCGGCTGATCGCGCAGCGCAGCGCCTTTGCACTCGGCGTGGCGCTTCTTGCCGCTGCATCGGCGCGCGGCCAGGAATACTGCGTGGCCTGTGCCGATCCGCCTGCCGTCTATCGCTGCATCATCCAGGACGCGAAACCGGGCGGCAGCCAGCCCCTGCAGACGTTCTGCGTCACGGCCATGACAAAGCAGGGCCGGCACAGCAAATGCGCGATCAAGGGCGGAACGGTTTTTGACTGTGACGGGCCGGTGAAGCGCGTTCCCTGGAGCGCCCAAGGGGAGGTGCTGCCTCCCAGCGAGCCGGACAAGCGCACATCCGCGCCCGACCCGAACAAACCCCCGCAGACCGTGGAGCAGATGGCTCAGCGCGCCAAGGACAAGGCGGCGAGCGACGTCAATCAGACAAGCGAAAAGGCACGCACGCTGGGCGACAACATCGGCGACGCAACCAAGAAAACCTGGCGGTGCGTCTCTTCGCTGTTCACCCGCTGCACCGACTAGCAGCCGTCAGTGGCAGCGCATCCACTCGCGCGCCTGGCGCTGTGCCTCGGCGACCTCCGCCTTCGACATCTCCTGCGCGATCTCCATGCGGTAGCGTTTGGCTTCCGTATTGCCGCGCAGCGCCGCAAGGTTGAACCACTTGTGAGCCGCCACTAGATCCGGCGCAACGTCCCGGCCAGCGCTGTGCATCAGACCCAGTGCGAAAAGAGGATCCTCGTTCCCGCCCGCCATGCCGTATTCGATCGTATCGATCGCGGCTGCTTCGTATCTCGCCATTTGACACCAATCCCTTTGCCTGTTGCGCCTCGTTGTGCGCGAAAGGTCCGCCGTCACCTCGCTGTGGTGTCTCGCAAGACACGCGCTGCCGGTGCGCTCGGTTGCTGCAAACAATGGCAAGTGCAGGATGAAATTGCGTAAATTTCGAAGGAAACTGTAGGCACCGAAATGGGCGGCCAGCGTAAATAAACTGCCGCCAACGCTCCCGCGTTGGCGCAATCCAGTCGCAATGGAATAGGGCTTAAGGCCTCGTTAGCGACTCCGGAAAGCCGCCGCTAACCATCAGACAAAATCGCGCGCGTGAGGCCTTAAAACCCGGCGCGTGAGGGCGCGCGCTAGTCCTTGCGCGCGCGCTGGCCGAACAGGATCTTCTGCGCTTCCTTGTCGGTGGCGAGATTGGCCGCCGTCTGGCGCAGCTCCTCGCCAACCTTCACGCCGATCGCAACCGCGGGACGGTCGCGCATGCGCTGGAACCACTTCTCAAGATTCGGAAACTCAGCAATGTCCTGGCCCTGGTTCTTGTAGGGACGCACCCAGGGGTAGGTCGCCATATCGGCGATGGAATAGTCGCCCGCCAGGTAGTCGCGGTTCTTCAGGCGAATGTCGAGCACGCCGTAGAGCCGGTTCACCTCGTTGGTGAAGCGATCGATACCGTACTTGATCTTCTCCTGCGCATAGTTGCGGAAATGGTGTGCATTGCCCGCGTTGGGGCCGAGGTTGGCCATCTGCCAGTAGAGCCATTCCTCTACTTCCACGCGGGCACGCTCGTCGGTGGGATAGAACTTGCCGGTCTTGCGGCCGAGGTATTGCAGGATGGCGCCGGACTCGAACACCGAGATCGGCTTCCCGCCCGGACCGTCCGGGTCGATGATCGCCGGCATGCGGTTGTTGGGCGAGATCGCCAGGAACTCCGGCTTGAATTGCTCGCCGCGGCCGATGTTGACGGGCTTGATCACATACGGCAGCCCGCACTCCTCGAGCATGATGGTGATCTTGTGCCCGTTCGGCGTCGGCCAGTAATGAACCTCGATCGATTTCTGCGCCATCATCTGCTCCTCAGGGCACCAGCACGATGGAGCCCGTCGTCTTGCGGGCAACAAGGTCCTGATGGGCTTGTCCCGCATCCTTCAGCGGGTAGGTGTGGTTGACGCTAATCTTCACGATGCCCTTGGACACCACGTCGAACAGGTCGTTGGCATTGGCCACCAGGTCAGCGCGCTTGGCGACATACGTCGCCAGCGTCGGCCGCGTGACATAGAGCGAGCCCTTGCCCTGCAGGATGTTGACCTCGAACGGCGGCACCGCGCCGGACGCGTTGCCGAAGCTCACCCAAAGACCGAGCGGCTTCAGGCAGTCGAGCGAGCCGGGGAAGGTGTCCTTCCCGACGGAGTCGTAGACGACGTCGACGCCCTGACCGTTGGTCAGCTCCTTCGTGCGCTTCACGAAGTCTTCCGTCTTGTAGTTGATGACGTGTTGGCATCCTGCGGCCTTTGCGAGCTCCGCCTTCTCCGGCGTGCTGACGGTGCCGATGATGGTCGCCCCCAGGTGACGCGCCCATTGAGCGGCGATCAGGCCGATGCCGCCCGCCGCCGCGTGCCACAGCATGGTCGTGCCGGGCACCACCTTGTAGGTCTGGCGCAGCAGATAACGCACTGTCATGCCCTGCAGCATCATCGCTGCGCCGGTTTTGAAGTCGATGCTGGCGGGCAGCTTCACCAGCCGGTCCGCCGGCATGACGCGCTCCTCGGCGTAGCCACCGAGCGCGCCCGCGTAGGCGCCGCGATCGCCGACCTTGAAGTCCGTCACGCCCTCGCCCACGGCCACCACTTCGCCCGCGCCCTCAGAACCGAGCGTGAACGGCATCGGCAGCTTGTAGAGGCCCGAGCGTTGATAAATATCGATGAAGTTCACGCCGATGGCGTGATGCTTCAGCCGTACTTGTCCGGGGCCGGGCGCGGGAACATCCACACTTTCCCACTGCAACACCTCTGGGCCGCCGTTCTGATGGATGCGAATGGCGTGTACCATGGCGTAAACTCCCTGCTACGAACCTGGTCCGGAAATGGACGTGTTGTGGAATGCGTTCGATTTTCTTGATTTGTGGCCACCGCGGCCTTGCGGGTGACATGACTGCCTTCTATGGGCTCGCCGCCTGAACCTCAAGGGGAAAGCCATGCGTGCCGTCCGACCGAGACATGCCCTTGCCGCTACGCTCGCGGGGCTCGGTTTCCTGCTAGCCGGCTGCTCGGGAAGCCTGGTCGAGGAATCCCGGACCGGCCTCAGCTGCGTCGACGACAGCCCCGAGTGCGTCCAGCAGCGCGCCGCCACGCTAAAGTCCATGATGGCGGACAAGGACCGGTCGTGGCTGAAGGATCCTGCCGATGCCAAGGCACACGCATCCGGGGTGCGGCTGTTTGCCTTCCGCAGCCAGAAGGGCGACATGAGCTGCGAAGAGCTGTCCTATGCCCGCAAGGAGGCGGAAAGCGCCCCCAAGGTCATGAAGGCGAGCCAAGGCCTTTCGCCGGCTCAAATTTCCCGCGCGTCCCTGTTCGCCGTCGAGGTCAACAAAGAGCTGACCGCCGAAATGCGCAAGAAGCGCTGCCGCGCCTAAGGGCTGGCCGCAGGGCTATGAAGCGCGGGCGTCGTCACAGCCGCGCATGCGTTTCGATTGACAACCTCTGGTCTCTCGGGCCTTGCTCCCGAAATACGGGGGCATGCTGGAGCGGCACATGGATTTCGCAGCCTACACGACGATGGTGCGCGACTTTGTGGTGGCGCATCCCAATTGGGCCGCTGCCGTCGTATTCGCACTGTCGTTCGGAGAGTCGCTCGCGTTCGTTTCGCTCTTCCTTCCCTTCTGGGCCATGCTGGTTGCGATCGGCGCCATCATCGGCGGGGCGGACTCCTTCAATTTCTGGTTCATCGTCTTTGCCGCCGGCTCGGGCGCCGCGCTCGGCGACTGGCTGTCCTACTGGCTCGGCTATCACTACCACGAGAAGATCCAGGCCATGTGGCCGCTCAGGAACCACCCCAACCTGATCGAGAAGGGCAAGGTATTCTTCGAAAAGTGGGGCGCCTGGGCGATCATTCTTGCGCGCTTTTCCGGCCCCCTGCGCGCTAGCGTGCCCATCGCCGCCGGCATCGCGCAGATGCCCCAAGGCAAGTTCCAGCTTGCCAACTGGACATCGGCCTACCTGTGGGCCTTCGTGCTGCTAACGCCTGGCGCGTACGGCATGAAATGGTGGTACGAATACTTCGTCTGACGCCACCGCCCGCCGCCGACCGACGGCCTCGCACGACTGACGGGCACAGCGAGAGCCTGAGCACCTATGTCCGTTACGCTGGCCCCGCATCGCGAGACGCACGCGCTCTATCCGCCCACGGCGGAGCCCGCCGCGCAGCCGTTGCCTCTGCGCCGCTTCCTGTTTCGCTTCGTGCGCAACCCGCTATCGACCCTTCCGCGCGCGGTCTACGAAGACGGCATCATCGTCCACGACAATGGTCGGGGCATTGTTGCCTACGTCACCGACCCAGCACTTATCGAGCGGATCCTTCTTGGCGACGCTGAGCGGTTCCCCAAGACGGCGCTCGAGCGGCGCGTGTTCGAGCACACGCTCGGCGACGGCATCCTCACTTCGCAAGGTGCAAGCTGGCGCTGGCAACGGCGCACGGCAGCTCCCCTCTTCAGGCCCGCCGACCTCGCCGCGCTTGTGCCGACCATGAGCGCCGCCGCTGAGGAGCAGATCGCGCGCTGGGAGAGGGCGCCAGCGGGCGTCCTGCATCCCATCGATCAGGACATGACCGAGACCACGTTCCGCGTCATCTCCGCAACCATGTTCGCCGGCAGCGCCGATGCCGAGGCAGATGCCATACTGCATTCGGCCGACATCGCACTCTCCAGCATCTCCTGGGATATCGCCGCCGCCATGCTGCGGTTTCCTGATTGGCTCTGGTATCCGGGCAAGTACCGGCGCCGTCGCGCCGGCCAGAATTTGCGCCATGCAGTGTCCACCATCCTCTCGCGGCGCCGCGCCCACGGTGGTGAGGCGCACGATCTTCTCGCCCGACTGATCGGGGCGCGCGATCCCGACACCGGCCAACCGATGTCGGAGAAGCAGCTGATCGACAACCTCGTCACCTTCCTCGCCGCGGGCCACGAAACAACCGCGAAGGCGCTGACGTGGTCGCTCTACCTGCTGGCGCGTGCTCCCGAATGGCAGCACCGCATCCGCCGCGAGGTGCGCGAGGTTGCCGGCACCTCGCAGATTGCTGCCGACCACATCGAGCGACTCACCATCACCCGTGCAGTTCTGGAGGAGGCGATGCGCCTCTATCCCCCTGCGCCCGTCATGACACGTCAGGTCGGCGTCGACACCGAGCTTGGCGGCATGCCGCTGCCCGCCGGGGCGGCAATCGTCATTCCCATCTTTGCCGTGCACCGTCACCGCAAGCTTTGGGCGGACCCCGACCGTTTCGATCCGCAGCGTTTCATGCCCGAGCGCAAAGCGCACGTCGGCCGCACCCAGTACATGCCGTTCGGATTCGGCCCCCGCACCTGCATCGGTGCGTCATTCGCCATGATGGAAGGGGTCGCCATCCTGGCCACGCTCGTCCGCCGCGTCGATTTCGAATGGGACGGCGAGCACCTGCCGGAACCCTTGAGCCGTGTGACGCTACGCCCCAAGGGCGGCATGCCGCTCCACGTCTGGCCCCTGAAGCCCGCCGCCACCTAGTGCGAATTTCAGCTTGTGATCGGGGCGGAAACTTTCTACATCGGCGCAACACAAGACGAAGTTAGGGAACTTTGCCATGGCCGTCCGGTCCGCGCGCAACATCGAGAAGTCCAGGAAGAAGAAGCAGGGTGCCATTCCCCGCGCTAAGGTCACTCGCATCCAAGGTAACACGCTCGCCGCACGCCGCAGGCTGAAGAAGCTCGCCGGCAAGGCCCGCGCTGCCAAGGCCGCCGCGGCAAGCTAGCGCCGGCCGTCTCTCTACTTCGCTGCGATTGCCACCGCGGCAGAGGCCATCAGTGCGCCGCTGCCGCGATTGATTCTGCGCATCGCCCGCTCGCTCGTAAACAGCCGCCGCGTTCGCGCCGCCAGCAGCACGTAGCTGCCGAACACCACGGCCAGGATCGCCAGCGTGGCCAACGACAGCTCCAGCCAGCCCAGCACCGTCACCGAGTTCAAGTCGACGATGTTGGGTAGAAGGGCGAGATAGAACACCATCACCTTCGGGTTCCCGAGCGTGACCGCCAGCCCCGCCAGGAACAGGCGCACCCGGCTCACCCGCGAGGTGTCAGGCTCGACATCGTGCGCCGCCACCGGCGCCGTCCAGAACTTCCAGGCGAGATAGAGCAGATAGGCCGCGCCTGCGTACTTGATGGCCAGGAACGCCACGTGAAACGTCTGCGCGACAACCGCGAGGCCGAGGATCGCCAGCGTCAGCCACACCACATCGCCCAGTGCCACACCGGCCGTGAAGGCAATGGCGCCGTGCATGCCCCGCCCCAGGACCCTCGCGACAATCGCCGCGATGCCGGGGCCGGGCGACGCTGCCGCAACGAACAGCGCGCCCGCAAAGATCAGCAGCGAAGACAGGTCCATCCCTAAGCCCCGAGCTTCTGCTTCAGCACATCGTTCACCGCCTGCGGGTTGGCCTTGCCGCCCGTCGCCTTCATCACCTGGCCGACGAACCATCCGAGCGCCTTGGGATTGGCCTTCACCTGCTCTGCCTTGTCGGGGTTGGCGGCGATGATGGCATCGACCGCCTTCTCGATGGCACCGGTATCGCTGACCTGCTTCAACCCCCGTGTCTCGACGATCTCAGCCGGGTCCCCGCCTTCCGTCCAGACGATCTCGAACACGTCCTTGGCAATCTTGCCCGAGATGGCGCCGGAGCCGATCAGGTCGATGATGCCGCCAAGCTGCGCCGCCGACACGGGGCTGGCGCCGATCTCCAGTCCTTCCTTGTTGAGCCGCCCGAACAGCTCGTTGATCACCCAGTTGGCCGCCGCCTTGCCGTCGCGCCCCTTGGCAACCGACTCGAAGAACTCGGCACTCTCGCGCTCGGCCACCAGCACGTCCGCATCGTAGGCAGACAGACCGAACGCCTTCATGAACCGTGCGCGCTTCTCATCGGGCAACTCCGGCAGACCCTTCTTCAGGTCGTCGACATAATCCTGCGTCAGCTCCAGCGGCAGCAGGTCGGGATCGGGGAAATAGCGGTAGTCGTGCGCCTCCTCCTTGGAGCGCATCGACCGCGTCTCGCCCTTGCCCGCATCGAACAGCCGTGTCTCCTGCTCGATGGCGCCGCCGTCCTCGATGATATCGATCTGGCGGCGTGCCTCGTACTCGATCGCCTGGCCGATGAAGCGGATGGAGTTGACGTTCTTGATCTCGCAGCGCGTGCCGAGCGGGTCGCCAGGACGCCGCACCGACACGTTCACGTCGGCGCGCAGGTTGCCTTTTTCCATGTCGCCGTCGCAGGTACCGAGATAGCGCAGGATCGTGCGCACCTTGGAGACATAGGCCTGCGCCTGGCGTGAAGAGCGGATATCGGGCTTCGAGACGATCTCCATCAGCGCCACGCCGGCCCTGTTCAGGTCAACGTAGGAATACTCCGGATGCCTGTCGTGGATCAGCTTGCCGGCGTCCTGCTCCAAATGGACCCGCTCGATGCCGACCCGCACGGTTGTACCATCCACATCGACATCCACCCCACCCTCGCCGACGATCGGTTGCTTGTACTGCGAGATCTGGTAGCCCTGCGGCAGGTCCGGATAGAAGTAGTTCTTCCGGTCGAACACCGAGTCGAGGTTGATCGCGGCCTTCAGGCCAAGGCCGGTTCGCACCGCCTGCGCCACGCATTCCGCGTTGATCACCGGCAGCATGCCGGGCATCGCTGCGTCCACCAGCGAGACATGGCTGTTGGGCGCCCCGCCGAACTCCGTCGACGCCCCCGAGAACAGCTTGGAGTTGGAGGCGACCTGCGCGTGCACCTCCATGCCGATCACGACTTCCCACTCGCCGGTGGCGCCCTTGATCAGATCGCTGGCGGGAGAGGTTGGTCGGGGCATGCGCTGCGGGTCCGGTTGAGTGGTTGATACGTGCACTAGAGCCGGGGAGTACCCCGGGTCAATACGTGAGCGACTGTTGCACGCCACACGCGGGCAGCGCGTTTCGCGCGGAATCTAGGACAAGGTGTAGCAGTTTATTCACCTTTTCCGGCCTAGCTTTTGGCATGCCACACAAATCACGCCTGAACCTCTCCGCCCCCGCGGTCCGCGCCGCGATAGCAGGGGCTGCGCTTCTTGCTGCGGCTTCAGGCCTGATTGCGGGCTACATCCGCACGCCGTCCGCCGAACAGCCTTGGACGTTCCGGTTTGCGGCTCAGAGCGGGCTCAACTCCCTCGACCCCTACACCCTGAACGAGTCCTTCACGCTCGGAACCCTGGCCAACGTCATGGAGGGGCTCATCAAGCGCGACGAGAACTTGAAGATCATTCCGGGATTGGCCGAGCGCTGGGACGTACTGGAGCCCAAGCGCTGGCGCTTCCATCTGCGTAAAGGCGTGGCTTTCCACGACGGCTCACCCTTTACGGCGGACGACGTCATCTTCTCGGCCGAACGGGCACGCGCACCGGGATCCCAGCTCAAGACTCGCATTCCCGCCGACGCGCAGGTGGTCAAGGTTGACGACTACACAGTCGATTTCGTCCTGGCCTCGCCCAATCCCATCCTGCACTCGGAGTGGGAAACCTGGTTCATCATGTCGAAGTCCTGGGCTGAGGCCAAGGGCGCAACCAAGGTGCAGCCAGCCTCGGCCGCCGCGCTCAGCCCGTTCGCCCTCACCGCCAATGGCACGGGGCCCTTCGTGGTCGCCAGCCATGAGCCCGGCGTGAAGACCGTGTTCCGGCCGAACCCGAAATACTGGGGCAAATCCGACCACGCGGTCAGCGAAATCGTGTTCCAGAGTCTGCATGCCGATGCGACGCGCGTTGCAGCCCTGCTCTCGGGCGAGATCGACCTCATAGACCCGCTGCCGGTCCAGGACATTGCCCGCATCGAGAAAAGTGCCACGGCCAAGGTGCTGTCTCGTCCCGAGGTGCGTACGATCTTCCTGAACATGGACTCGATGCGGGACGAGTTGCCCGGCATCCGAGGCCGTAATCCCTTCAAGGATGCGCGCGTGCGCCGCGCCTTCTATCAGGCCATCGACATCGAAGCGATCAAGGCCAAGGTGATGCGCGGTATGGCTTCGCCGACCGCACTGATGATTGCTGACGACCTGTTCCCCGCGGGCAGCGCCATCAAGCGCTGGCCCCACGATGTCGCCGCCGCCAAACAGCTCATGGCAGACGCCGGCTACGCCAAGGGCTTCGACCTCGTCATGGACTGCCCCAACGACCGCTACGTCAACGACGAGCAGATCTGTCAGGCCGTCACCGGCATGCTGTCGCGCATCGGCGTCCGGGTGAAGATGAATACACTGCCGAAGGCCCAGTATTTCGAGAAGGTCGGCCCGCCTCGCTACGACTCCGCGTTCAACCTTCTCGGCTGGGCACCCGGCTCCCTGGACAGCTGGAACATTCTTGTCAACCTGGTCGGCTGCCGCGATGCCAAGGGCAAGGGCGGCACCTTCAACTTCGGCGGCTACTGCAATCCCGCCATCGACGCCCTGACCCGCAAGATTTTGGTCGAGACCGATCATGCCGCCCGCGATCGCATGATCGCCGAGGCCTACAACTTGCTGCGCGACGACGCCGGCATCATCCCGCTGCATCAGCAGATGCTGGCATGGGGCGTCTCAAAGCGCATCGACGTCGTCCAACGCGCCGACGGTCACATCCGCTTCGCATGGATCAGGAAACAGTAGCCCTTTGCCGCGCGATCGGTGAGGATGCGGCCGGGCCGGCCTCGGCCTAAGTCTGCGGCGCATAACGGGCGATGTCATCATGCTGGCCTTTGCCATCCGGCGCCTGCTCGAGGCCTTGGTGGTCCTGCTGATCGTCGCCCTCATCGCCTTCACGCTGTTTCGCTATGTCGGCGACCCGGTCAACCAGATGGTCGGCCAGGACGCGACCGTGGAGGATCGCGAGACGATCCGGCGCGAGCTCGGCCTCAACGACCCCGTGCTCGTGCAGTTCGCCCGCTTCGTGGGCAACGCCGCGCGCTTCGACTTCGGCATTTCCTACCAGGTGAAGCAGCCCGTCGTCCGCCTGATCGCCGAGCGCCTGCCGGCGACGATCGAGCTGGCGCTCGCGGCGGCTCTGTTCGCCATCGCCCTCGGCATCCCCATGGGGGTGTACACGGGCATCCATCGCGACAGCTGGCTGTCGAAGGTCTTCCTCACCGTCTCGCTGGTCGGCATTTCGATGCCGACCTTCCTGATCGGCATCCTGCTCATTTATGTGTTCTCCGTCTGGCTCAACGTCCTGCCGTCGTTCGGGCGCGGCGATGTCGTAGACCTCGGCTTCTGGCGCACCGGCCTCCTCACGCTCTCCGGCCTGAAGGCGCTGATCCTTCCCGCAATCACGCTCGGCCTGTTCCAGATGACACTTGTCACGCGGCTGGTGCGTGCCGAGATGCTTGAGGTCCTGCGCACCGACTACATCAAGTTCGCGCGCGCGCGCGGCCTGCCGGAGCGATCCATCAATTTCGGTCACGCGCTGCGCAACACGCTCGTTCCCGTGGTCACCGTGATCGGTCTGCAGCTCGGCGCCATCATCGCCTTTGCCATCATCACCGAGACCGTCTTTCAATGGCCCGGCATGGGGCTGATGTTCATCCAGGCCGTGCAGAGCGCCGACATCCCGGTCATGGCCGCTTATCTGCTGCTGGTGGCGGTGTTCTTCATCGTCATCAACCTCATTGTCGATCTCGTCTATGTCCGCATCGACCCGCGCATTCGCGTGCACCAGCGGGGAGCCTGAGCGCGGCATGACGATCGACACCACTCAGACGCCTGCTCCAAGGCCAGTGCCGCTTCCGACCTGGCGCGCGCGCCTCGCCGCGGCGCTCGATGGCGATCTCTTCTACAGCTTCAAGCGCTCCAAGCTTGTGGTGACCGCGGCCGTCCTGACCTTGATCATTGTCGGCGCCGCCTTCCTGGCGCCGCTGGTGGCACCCCACAACCCCTACGATCTCGCGACGCTGGAGCTTATCAACGCCAACTTGCCCCCCGCCTGGGAGGACCAGGGCGACCACCGCTTCCTGCTCGGCACCGACGACCAGGGCCGCGATATCCTGTCCACCATCCTCTACGGCACCCGCTCATCCCTGCTCATCGGCATCAGCGCGGTGCTGCTCGCCACCGTGCTCGGCGTCAGCCTCGGCCTATGGGCCGGTTACGCGGGCGGTCGCGTCGACAGCTTCATCATGCGGCTGGCCGACGTGCAGCTCACCTTTCCGGCCATCCTCACAGCCCTCTTGATCGACGGCGTCGCGCTGGCGGTTTTCAAGACCTACAGCCTGGAAGGTGGCAAGTTCTGGATTCTGGTGGTCGCGGTCGGCCTTGCCTACTGGGTGCAGTACGCGCGCACGGTGCGCGGCGTCACGCTTGTCGAGCGGGATAAGGAATACGTGCAGGCGGCCCGGCTGATCGGGCTGCGGCCCGCCAAGATCATGTTCCAGCACATCCTGCCCAACGTGCTGAGCCCGGTGCTCGTCATCGCCACCATCAACCTGGCGCTGGCCATCATCACCGAAGCGACCCTGTCGTTCCTGGGCGTGGGGCTACCGCCCACCGAGCCTTCGCTCGGCACCATGATCCAGGTCGGCAACAAGTACCTGTTCTCCGGCTCCTGGTGGATGGTGGCCTTCCCCGGCCTGACGCTGGCCGCTCTCGCACTCGCAGTAAATCTACTGGGCGACTGGCTGCGCGATGCACTCAACCCAAAGCTCCGGTAGTATCCGGCCAACATGCCAATGGAGGTCCTCATGCTGACGCGCTTCATGTTCAGGAGTTTCGCGGCGGTTGCCGGCGTCGTGCTCGCCGTCGCCGCGGCCGACGCCCGGTCCCTGAAGTGGGCCCGCACCGCGGACTCGCTGACGCTCGACCCGCACGCCCAGAACGAGGGCCCCACGCACAACCTGATGCACCAGCTCTACGAGCCCCTGCTGATCCGCGACGCGGCCGGCAAGGTCCATCCCACGCTCGCCGTCTCCTGGAAGGTCACCGCGGACCCCGCCGTGTGGGAGTTCAAGCTCCGCCAAGGCGTCAAGTTCCACAACGGCAACGCGTTCACCGCCGATGACGTCGTTTTCTCCCTAAAGCGCGCGCAGCAGCCCACCTCCGACATGAAGGGTCTGCTCACGTCCATCGAGGACGTGATCAAGGTCGATGACCACACGGTGCACGTGAAGACCAAGGGTCCCAACCCCCTGCTCCCGAACAACCTCACCAACCTCTTCATGATGGATAAGGAATGGTCGGAGGAGCACAACACCGTCACGGTACAGGACTACAAGGGCAAGAAGGACAACCACGCCGTCCGCAATGCCAACGGCACCGGCCCCTACACCCTCGTCTCGCGCCAGCAGGACGTGCAGACCGTGCTCAAGCGCAACGAGGCCTACTGGGGCAAGGGCCAAGTGCCGCTCGGCATCTCTGACATCACCTACGTGGCCGTCAAGGCCGACGCCACGCGCGTCGCATCGCTGCTGTCCGGCGAGGTCGACTTCGTGCAAGACGTGCCGGTGCAGGACATCGAGCGCTTGCAGAAATCCGAAAATCTGAAAGTGAATTTCGGCCCCGAGAACCGCACGATTTTCTTCGGCATGGACGTCAGCTCATCCGAGCTCAAGACCTCCAACGTCAAGGGCAAGAACCCCTTTGCCGACAAGCGCGTGCGCCAGGCGATCAACATGTCGATCGACCGCGACGGCATCAAGCGCGCAGTGATGCGCGGGCAGTCCGTGCCCGCAGGCGTGATCGCTCCGCCGTTCGTCAACGGCTACAGCAAGGCGCTGGACGCGTTGCCCAAGGTCGATCTCGCCAAGGCCAAGGCACTCATGAAGGAAGCGGGTTATGCCGACGGCTTCCAGATCACGCTGCACTGCCCCAATGATCGCTATATCAACGACGAGGGAATCTGCCAGGCGAGCGCAGCGATGCTTGCCAAGATCGGCATCAAGGTAAACCTGGTCGCCCAGCCGCGCGGGCCGCACTTCACGCTCATTCAGAAGAACCCGCCGGAAACGGAGTTCTACATGGTGGGCTGGGGCGTACCCACCTACGACTCCCACTACATCTTCTCGTTCTTGTACAGCACGCGCAGCGGCAGCGACGGCAGCTGGAACGCAACGCGCTACTCCAATGCCGACATGGACGCGGCCATCCGCAGCCTGACCTCCGAGATCGACATTGCCAAGCGCAACGCCACCATCCAACGCGTCTGGAACGTCGTGCACGGCGAAACGATCTATATTCCGCTGCATCATCAGATGCTGGCCTACGGCATGAAGAAGGGCCTCGATATTCCGGTGTCGCCGGACAACACGGTGTTCATCAAGTTCGTGGCCGCGAAGTAGGCGGATGCCTGGGCCCATTCTCGCCGTCAGCAACCTCGAGGTCGGGTTTCCGACCCGAAAGGGCACACTCGTCGCCGTCGATGGCGTGTCCTTCGAGATCGCGGCCGGCGAGGTGCTGGGCGTCGTGGGCGAATCCGGCGCGGGCAAGTCGCTCACCGGCGCCGCCGTGATCGGGCTGATCGAGCCGCCGGGGCGCATCCTCTCCGGCGAGGTCCGGCTCGGCGGACAGCGGATCGACAACCTTGGCCCCGAGGCCATGCGCGCGATCCGTGGCCGCCGCATCGGCATGGTGTTTCAGGACCCGCTGACGAGCCTCAATCCACTCTACCGAATCGGCGACCAGATCGTCGAAACCATCCGCGCGCACCGGGACGTCTCCGAGCACGACGCGCGTGAACAGGCAATCGCTCTGCTGCAGGAAGCCGGCATCCAGGGCGCGCGCGAGAGGATCGACAGCTATCCGCACGAGTACTCGGGGGGCATGCGCCAGCGCGTCGTTCTCGCACTGGCGCTGTGTGCCGAACCGGATCTCTTGATCGCCGACGAGCCGACGACTGCGCTCGACGTCTCCATCCAGGCCCAGATCATCGCGCTCCTGAAGCGTCTCTGCCGGGAACGCGGCACCGCCGTCATGCTGATCACCCACGATATGGGCGTGATCGCAGAGACGGCCGACCGCGTGGCAGTGATGTACGCCGGCCGCATCGTCGAGATCGGCCCTATCCGCGATGTCGTTCAGAACCCCCGCCACCCGTACACAAAGGGGCTGATGGGCGCCATTCCGGCCACCGGCCGCCGCATCCCGCGGCTGGTGCAAATTCCCGGCTCCATGCCGCGCCTCACCGCCATCCCGAGGGGCTGCGCATTCAACCCCCGTTGCAGCGAGGTCTTCGATCGCTGCCGCAAGGAGCGCCCCGAACGCCTGCCTGCGGGCGCCTCCGAAGCCGCTTGCTGGCTCTATGCAGCAGACGCCGGAGTTCACGCATGACCGGCGCGCTGGTGGAAGCGCGCGATCTCTCGCGCGTGTTTGACGTCTCCAAGCCATGGCTCAACCGCGTGCTCGAAGGCGAGGAGCGCACGCTCCTCAAAGCCGTTACGAGTGTCTCCTTCAGCATCGGCCGCAGCGAGACGCTGGCCCTCGTCGGCGAGTCCGGCTCGGGCAAGTCGACGGTGGCCCGTATGATGGTCGGTTTGCTGCAACCCAGCGCCGGCAGCGTCACCATCGACAACGTCGACATGTGGTCGCCCATCCGCGAGCGCGAGCGCCAGAAGCTGCGCCGCCGGCTGCAGATGATCTTCCAGGACCCGTTCGCCAGCCTCAACCCGCGCTGGCGCGTCAACCGTATCGTCGCCGACCCGATCCGCGCATTTGGCCTCGCAAAGGACGAGGCTGAGATCGGGCATCGCGTCGGCGAGCTGCTGCGCCTCGTCGGCCTGGATCCCAGCGATGGTTCCAAATACCCGCACGAGTTCTCCGGCGGCCAGCGCCAGCGCATCTGCATCGCCCGCGCGCTGTCGTCCAATCCGGATTTTATTGTCTGCGACGAACCGACCAGCGCGCTCGATGTCTCAGTGCAGGCCCAGATCCTGAACCTGATGCGCGACCTGCAGGATCAATTCCAGCTGTCCTACCTGTTCATCAGCCACAACCTGGCCGTCGTGCGCCACATGGCCGCCCGCATCGGCGTCATGTATCTCGGCCGCATCGTCGAGCTTGCCCCGGCCGACGAACTGTTCGAGAGCCCGCAGCACCCCTACACGCGCCTGCTGATCGACGCCCTGCCAGATCTCGCAATGACGGGCCGCGCGCGCAGGCCGATCCAGGGCGAGATTCCCAACCCAATCTCACCGCCGCCCGGATGTGCCTTCCACCCACGCTGCCCGCACGCGTTCGAGCCGTGCCGCACACAGACCCCAGCTCTGATTGCACACAGCTCCCGGCTGGTGGCATGTCACGCAGTCGAGGCAGGACGCATCTGACAAACCGAGGAGACAAGGGATGATCCAACGCCTCGCCGGAAAGGTGCCGTCGCGCAGCCGCGCGGTCGTGCACGACGGCCTTATCTACACCGTGGCGACAGCGGCGCAGAAATCGCCGTCCCTTTACGAGCAGACGCGCCAGGCCCTTGCCGCCATCGACAACACCCTCGCGGAAGCCGGCTCCAGCAAATCGCGCATCCTGCGCGCAACCGTCTACATCACCGACATGGGCAAGAAATCGGAGATGAACCGCGCCTGGGACGAGTGGGTCGACATGGCCAACCCTCCGCAGCGCGCCTGCATCGGCGTCGCGCTCGAAGGCGACGATCTCGTCGAGATTCTGGTGATTGCCGCGCAGTAGTCAGGCGGCCTTGCCGCATCCCGCATGGGCCTTGAGGACGCGCTTGGTCGACGCCGGAAACTTCGCCAGCTTCTCGGCCGGCCGCACTGGGCGGCGCACCAGTTCGCCGCCGCAGTTCGGGCAACGGCCGCCCGGCAGGCGATTGGCCGCGCAGTCCGCGCAGAATGTGCACTCGAACGTGCACATGACGGCGTCCACCGCGTCGGGCGGCAGGTCCTTGTCGCAGCATTCGCAGTTGGGCCTAAGCTCGAGCATCATCGTTCCTCCTCCAAACAACACAGCATGGCAGATTGCGACCACGGCGGCTATTCTGCCCTCAACGGAGGAACGCCCATGGACTTCTCTGAGCTCGTAACCCGCTTTGCCGCGGCCGCCGCATCCGGCAACGGCGATGCGCTGGCCGATCTCTTCACACCGGACGGCGTCTACGATGACTACTTCTTCGGTCCCAGCCAGGGACGCGAGGCGATCAAAACCATGCTCGTCCACTTTGCCGAAGGCGGTCGCAACTTCCGTTGGGAGTTTTTCGATCCCGTCAGGTCGGGGGATACCGGCTACGCCAGCTACCGCTTCAGTTTCGACTCCCGGCGCCCGGAAGCAAAGGGTGCCCGTGTCGTGTTCGACGGCATCGGCCGCTTCGCCATGCAGGGCGACAAGATCCGCGCCTATTCGGAAGTGTTCGACCGCGGCATGGCGCTCGCGCAGCAGGAGTTCGAGCCCGAGCGGTTGCGCAGAATTGGCCAGAAGTATGCCACCGCGCTCAAAATCCGGCCGGAGTGGCGTAAACACCTCTAGTCTGTCCACAGCCTGGGGATAACGGGGACAGCCGGCCGCCCGCGGCCAAACCCAGCACGAATCTCACTACCACCGGAAGCACTGCGTCCGTGGTCAAAGGGGGTTCGGATGCCGCAAGAGACGTCGAAGAGGCACTTCACGCCGGCAATCGCGTTGCTGGCGGGCGCCGCACTCATTTTGAGTGCGTGCGGCGGCCCGGCCTTGGAGACTGGCGCGCTCGCACCGCAGCAGGTCGAGCAGCCCAAGCCCAAGGGCGACAGCGAACTCGCTCGGCTTGCCGCGGCGTCGAAGGCCAGCCCTAACGATACGGCTGCCGCGCTCGCCTATGCCAAGGCCTTGCGCGCCAAAGGTGCGAAAGCCCAGGCCCTAGCGGCCCTCGAAGCGCCCGCCCAGGCAAAGCCCGGCGACCGCCGCCTGGCCCTGGAGCGCGGCTTGCTCACGCTTGAACTCGGCGATGCCGCCAAGGCCGAGACGCTCCTGCGATCTGCGCTTGATCCAAAAATGCCGGATTGGCGTGTGCATTCTGCGCTGGGGACCGCACTCGCAAGCCGGGGCAAGCACGCGGACGCCAGGGAGCAATTCGGCAAGGCGCTGACGCTTGCACCCAATCATCCGAGCATCCTCAACAATCTCGCCCTGTCCCACGCGCTGGACGGACGGGCCGGTGATGCCGAGAAGGTCTTGCGCAAGGCGCTCCCTGTGGCCAAGGCCACACCCAATGCCGAGAAGGTGCAGCAGAACCTAGCGTTGGCATTGGCGCTGGGCGGCAAATACCGCGAAGCACGCACGGCAGCAGAAACCACGCTCCCTGCCGCAAAAGCTGGAGAGAATGTCGCCTACGTCCAACAACTCGCCGAAGCGCGTACAGCCGCGCCGAAGGATGGCAAGGCAGACTAGGACGAGGCTAGCTCAGAGCCGTCACGAGCTCCTGGACGCGGCGGTCATAGGAATGCTCGGTCATGAGGTGGCTACGCACATCCTCGACGAGCTCCTGATAGTATTTGGGCCGCTGCAGCGCATCGAGAATTCTTTCCGCTACGCGACCCGTTAGGGTCAGTTCGCGGCCGGCAGGACCGTACACTTCTTCAGCAAAATCCGGGTCCAGCATCAGCAGGGGGATCGTATCCGCGCAAAACTCCTCGAAGTAGCGCTGCGTCAGGTACTTCACATGCCGCAGGTACGGTCGCGGCGCGAAGATGTTGATCTTCGCGGAGCTCATCTTTTTGATGACCTGCGTGTAGGGCACCGGCGGCTCGATCTGGATGTTCAAGCGATTGAGCTCTTCGGTGTCGACCTGCAAGGCAAGTCCGAGCCCCAGCTCTTCTGCCCAGTGCGGAACCCCGTCCCACCACAAGCCGACGAAGCCAATCTTGCCGACCTGGTCGCGGATGCGCCCGAATGCAGGAAGAAGCTCCTGCTCCACCTCTTTCCATCGCCACCAGTTATGGCCGACATAGAGGATGTCGTAGTCCTTGGCCGGCGCCTCGCACGGCCGCACCACATGCGTTGGATCGAAGCCGAAGAACGCGAGCCGTGTCACGCGCGGGTCGTCGGCCGGCACCATGGTCGATTGCAGTATGCGGTCTGACAGCGAGTCGAAGTAGTTCATCCACTCCGACCGCTCGGCTTCGTCGCGGTAGTTGCGGTCGTAGCCCTGCACCACCTTCATGGGACCGTACTTCGCATCTGCGTCGAGGATGTAGCGATGCTCGCGCGGAACAGCGCTCAGCAGGGTCACCTCTTGCAAGCGGTTGGTGCGATAAAGCTTCGACTCGAACACATAGACAATGCGTCCGAAATTGCGCGGGTCCTTGGACAGGCGAACCCCCGGCATGTCCGGATGGGGATCACCGAAAAGCGCCATCCTGTGGCCCAGGGCATCGCCGACACGCATATAGTTTGCCAGCGCATGGGTGCAGCCGGCGTTTCCGCGTGGCTCCATCACGAATAGGATGTTCATGGCGCTGCCGCGATCGACGTGCGCTCAATGATAGCCTGGCCGTTCAAGGCCGTGCAAAAGGGTTCACCACCTGTGTCTAACGACACGCCAATGCACCTCTCTGGCTGACTGCGCGGTCGCTCTTAATGAGAGGCGCTTACAACAGCCTTACGGTTCATCAATTGCTGAGGAATTGCGGGCTTTTGCGCAACGGACCATTCACCCTGCTGCGGTGCCGTGCGAGACTTGCTACACGCAATCCGATGGCCTCCCGGAGGCGCACATGAGACTGCTTGTCATCGAAGACAATGAGGAGCTGGCCGAGATTCTTGGCAAGGGTCTGCGCGCGGCCGGTTTCGACGTCGATCTTCTCGCGACTGCAGCAGAAGCACAGGCAGCACTCTCGACGACGCGCTACGCCACGGTCGTGCTCGATCTCGGCCTGCCGGATGGAGACGGCCTAGACCTTCTGCGTGAGCTGCGCCAACGCAGCGACCCCGTGCCCGTACTGGTGCTGACCGCCCGCGGAGGCGTGGCCGACCGCGTAAGCGGATTGCGCAGCGGCGCGGATGACTATGTCGTCAAGCCGTTCGCCTTCGATGAGCTTGTCGCGCGCATCGAGGCGCTTCTGCGCCGGCCGGGGCAGTTGCTCGGCCGCTCGCTCGAGCTCGCAAACGTCATGCTCGACACGCAGAGCCGCGAAACCTTTGTCGACGCCAAAGTACAAGCGCTTCCGCCGCGCGAAACGGCAGTCCTCGAGTTGCTGATGCGTCGCAAAGGTTATGTGGTGCCGAAGAAGCTGCTGGAGGACCAGATCTTCGGGATTGCAGGCGAACTCGCATCGAACGCGGTCGAGGTCTACGTGCACCGGCTGCGAAAGCACTTGGCCGACAAGGGCGCACGGGTGAAGATCGAGACAGTTCGCGGTGTCGGCTATGCGATCCTGGAGGCCAGGTAGGTGCTGCGCCTGAACTCGCTTGCCTCGCGCATCATGCTTCTGCACGCGGTGGCCGTCATCGTCACGGCAATCATGATGCCGCTGGCGCTGTACTGGTTCCTCTACTCGGAAGCCGACACGTTGCAGCGGCGCGCCATGCGCGCCCAGGCCGAGGCGTTGCATGGGCATTTGGCGAAGCAAACCGACGGCACCTGGAAGCTTGAAATGCCTCAGGGACTGCGCGACCTCTATTCCGAAGCCTACGGGCGCTATGCCTACGCGGTGCTGGACGGCAGCGGTAAAGTCCTTTTTGCATCGCGCAAAGACCGGGCTCCTATTTTCTCACCCAAGGATGCATCGGCAGTTGCGGAATTTGCCGAAGTGCCGCTGGGAGACCGCATTGTCTCCGGTGCCAGTTTTCAGAAGGACATGGGGGGTCGCCCGGTCTGGATCCAGGTGTCGGAGGATCTTGAGCATCGCGACGCCCTGATCGATGACGTCGTCGCCAATTTCTTCCTCCGCGCCATCTGGGTCACGGCACCGATCCTGATGCTGTTACTTGCTATCGATTGGCTGATCTTCCGCCGCGCCATTCAGCCGCTCGTGCAAGCCTCCGATCAGGCCGGCCGCATCAGCCCGACGCGAACCGACATCCGACTTCCGGCGGCCGATATGCCCGACGAGGTTCGTCCGCTTGTCCTTGCCGTCAACAAGGCCTTCGATCGGCTCGAGGAGGGCTTCCGGCGCGAACGCAACTTCACAGCAGATGCCGCACATGAGCTGCGCACGCCCCTCGCCATCCTGCGATCTCGCATAGAAACCTTGATGGATGCGAACGCCGCACGTCCCCTTCTCAGGGATGTCGACGGGATGAGCCGCGTCGTCAGCCAGATGCTGGATGCTGCCGAGCTTGACACGCTGGTGGTGGATACCCGCGAGCGCGCAGAACTACGCACGATCTGCGCCGACGTCGTCGAGTCCATTGCGCCGCTCGCCTTCAAACAAGAGAAATCGATCGGATTGATCGGCTCGGATGGCCCGGTATGGATCTACGGCAACGCCGAGATGGTTCATCGCGCGGTGCGCAACCTGGTTGAGAACGCACTCAATCACACACCCCCCGACACCGACGTCGAGGTGGAGATTGGCGACGACGCGTCGGTTAGTGTCCTGGATCACGGAAACGGGATTGCACCGGCCGATCGCGAGCGCATCTTCGAACGTTTCTGGCGCGCGCCCGGCAAGCACAACGGGGGCGCCGGACTCGGCCTGTCGATCGTCAAACGGATTGTCGAGACGCATGGGGGTTCCCTCACCGTCAAGGAAAGACCGATGGGCGGCGCCGCCTTTACTCTTCGGTTCGTCGGTGCGTCCGAGCACGCACCCCAGGAAACACAACAACGCGCCTAGCGGCGACCGCGCGACGATCGCGGCGCATCGAGGGCAATCTCGATCTGGTTGGCGTGCGCACGCAGACGCGCCACCACGGTCGGAACGCGCGACTGGGGAAGGCGGCGCGCTATTGCGGCAACCGTCAACGCCGCAAGCGCCTCACCGCGCGAGCTGATCGTGACCGACACCGCGCGCGTACCTGGCACCAGTCCGCGATCCCGCAGCGCGTATCCGACTTTTCTTGCCTCGGCGATCGACTCCAGCGCCTCGTTCTCCGAGACGCGGTACGAGAGGAAGCGGCGCCGATTTTCCATGACGATGCTGCGCGCCTCCTGAACTCCAAGCGTTGCCAGGAAGGCAAACCCCGCGCTGCTCACGCCCAACGGCCGGCGATCTCCGACATCTAGCGCGAGCACTTGAATGGGGTAGCTGCCGAAACGGCGCGCGAGACAAACCGTGTCCGCCCCGGCCCGCAACGTCAGGAATCCGGTGTCGCCAATTTCCTGCACGACCGCAGAGAGATGCGGCAGAGCCACCGTCAGCAGGGGTGAGGCCGCTGGTCGTGCAAGCGCGAGCAGCGGGACCTGCTCTCCGACGGCATAACGCCGCGTCCGCATACTTTGCTCGACCACGCCCTCGGACACCAGCGTGCTCAGGATTCGGTGGGTCGTCGGCCGGGTCAGGTTGGCCTGACGCGCAATCTCCCCCAAGCCCAGCCCCGCTTGCCGCGCGCTTGCCAGGATGCGCAGCACGCTCAGCGCCCTCCGTATGCTTTGCGCACCGTCAGGCCCCCCTTGCACCAAAACCCCACTCATATCTCAACCCGAGCCCAATCATTCCACTCAAAGTCCATAATGTGGAATCGGCGTCGCCATTTCAATTGCTTTGCCGAGGCTGCAGCCGCTGAATGGCTCAACACAAGAAATGTCTGGAGGAACGTTCGCGTGCAGCTCACCAGCTATAAAGCCGGGTCCGGCGAGCATTTCGGCGCCGTCGTGGGCGATGGGCTGGTCGACCTCGGCAAGCGGCTCCCCAAATACGCGACACTGCGCAACTTGATCGCAGCGAACGGGCTGGCAGAAGCACGCGCAGCCGCTCATGGCGCGACGCCCGACCACAAACTCTCCGATGTCGTGATGCTGCCGCCCGTCGTGGCACCGGAAAAGATTTGGTGCATCGGCGTCAACTATGCCGACCGCAACGAGGAATACAAAGACAACTCGGAGCGACCCAAGTACCCGAGTCTCTTCTGCCGTGCCCCGGCATCCATGGTTGGCCACGAGCAGCCCATCGAACGCCCGCGCGTCTCCACGCAACTCGACTATGAGGGCGAGATCGCGCTGGTGATCGGCAAGGGCGGCCGGCACATCCCGCGCGAGCGCGCGCTGGAACATATCTTTGGCTTGACGATGTGCAATGAGGGCAGCGTCCGTGACTGGCTGCGGCACGGCAAGTTCAACGTCACACAGGGCAAGAACTTCGACAAGTCCGGCAGCATCGGCCCGTGGATCGTCACCAGCGACGCGATCGACCTTCGCAAACCCATCCGGCTCACCACCCGAGTCAACGGCGAGGTCCGCCAGGACGATAGCACCGAGCGTCTGATGTTTCCGTTCGATTACCTCATTAACTACCTCTCGACCTTTGCCACACTGACCCCGGGCGACGTGATTGTCACCGGCACACCGACCGGTGCGGGCGTGCGATTCGACCCGCCGCGCTGGCTGAAACCCGGCGACGTCGTAGAGGTCCAAGGCTCCGGCATCGGCACGCTGCGCAACACCGTTGCCGACGAAGCCTGAGACGCCACTTTCCGGAAAAAGGCCAGTTATGCTGAGCAAGGATCAGATCGAAGCTTCCGCCGCGCGCCTCGAGGAAGCTGAACGCACCAAAAAGCAGATTCGCATGTTCAGCCTGGAGTATCCGGGCATGACCATCGATGACGCTTATTCGGTGCAGCGCACCTGGATCGCAAACAAGCTCAAGAACGGGCGGCGTCTGAAGGGCCACAAAATCGGTCTGACTTCCAAAGCCATGCAGAACGCGGTGGGCATCCGCGAACCCGATTTCGGCGCGTTACTCGACAACATGTTCTTCTATGACGGTGCCGACATCCCGACCGAGCGCTTCATCTCGACGCGCATTGAGGCCGAGCTCGCCTTCGTCCTGAAAAGCCGGCTGACAGGACCGGAGTGCACCATCTTCGAGGTCTTGAACGCAACCGACTATGTCACGCCTGCGCTCGAGATCCTGGATACCCGGGTGCAACGCATCGACCCGGAAGGCAAGGGCACGCGCAAGATCGTCGACACCATTGCTGACAATGCCGCCAATGCCGCACTCGTGATCGGGGGCCGCCCGTTCAAGCCGTTCGATGTCGACCTGCGCTGGATCGCAGCGCTCGTGTTCCGGAACGGCCAGCTGGAGGAGACCGGCGTTGCTGCCGGCGTCCTCAATCATCCGGCCAACGGCGTCGCCTGGCTTGCCAACAAGCTGCATCCGCACGGCGTCGCGCTGGAGCCAGGACAGGTGATCCTGAGCGGCTCCTTCATTCGCCCCATCGATGCCGCCAAGGGTGACACGTTCCATGCCGACTACGGGCCGTTCGGCACCGTGTCCTGCCACTTCGCGTGAGGAGCGGGCTGCATGGCAAAGCGCAGGGCCATCTACGTCGAAGGCTTCGGCCATAAGAACCCCATTCCCGCCGCCAGCCGCGTCGGCAACGTGGTGGCGTCCGGTATCATCTACGGTCTGGACATCGCCACCGGCAAACCTGCCCCCACGCTCGACGAGCAGGCAAAGCTGATGTTTCAGCACCTGAAGACCGTCGTCGAGGCGGCCGGCGGCACCCTCGACGACATCGTCAAGCTGAACGTCTGGCTCGCGGACCGCTCCAAGCGCGAGGCTGTCAATCGCGAGTGGCTCGCCATGTTTCCCGACCCCGCAACACGCCCTGCGCGCCAGGCGATGCAGGCCGAGATGACGACAGGTGTTCTGGTGCAATGCGATTTTCTCGCAGTGATTGACGACTGATGCCGGAATTCGATCCCCAGACACTGCCGGCTGAACAGGCTTACAGGCTGATCACCGGCATCGTGGTGCCGAGACCCGTCGCATGGGTCACCACGCTTTCGTCGACGGGCAGCGTGAATCTCGCCCCCTTTAGCGCCTTCACCTTCGTCTCGCCCAAGCCGCCCATGCTCGCCATCAGCGTTGGGCGCAAGGCCGGCGTCTACAAGGATACCGCTCGCAATATCCTCGCCACCGAGGAGTTCGTCGTCCACATCGCCGACCAGCCATTGCTTGAACCGCTGCATCTGAGCTCGACCGAGCATCCGCCCGAGATCAGCGAGGTCGACGTACTTGGCCTCGCCACGCACCCGAGCGCCCACATCAAGCCCCCACGCTTGACGGCCGCTCCCATCGCCATGGAGTGCCGGCTGCGGCATTGCATCGAGTTCGGCGAGACCCGCACCCGGCTTCTGGTGGGCGAGGTACTGCTGTTTCATTTCCGCGACGGCCTCCTCAACAACGGGAAGATCGAAACCAAAGAGTTGAACCCCGTTTGCCGCCTCGGCGGCCCCCGCTACGCGACGCTCGGCGACATCGTGACCATGCAGGCGGTCGCACAGACAGAGAAATGATGCGCTCTTCCAGCGCAGACAGGACCAAGACCATGCCGACGTATCTTCCCTTCGACCCCGATCCGCGCACCCCCGCGGAGAAACCGCCAAAACTCACTTGTGACAGCCAGTTTCACGTTCTCGGACCGCGGGAGAAATATCCCGTCCGGCCTGGCGCCGTTTACGAGATGCCCACGGCGACCATCGCCGCCGCTTTGAAAATGCATCGCGCACTCGGCATCGAGCGGGGCATCATCGTACAGCCGACGACCTACGGCGCGGACCATTCCGCCACTCTCGATGGTCTCGCCGAAGCAGGTCCCAACTACAAGGCCTGCGCCAATGCCATCGTCTTCAACGAAGCGGATGACAGCTACATCGCCAAGCTGCACCAGGCCGGCGTGCGCGGCGCGCGTTTCACGCGCGCGGGTCTCGGGGTGAGACTTGCCGAGAAGGACTTCGAGCGCGCGATCGCCCGCGTCGCGGAACTCGGGTGGTACGCCAAAGTGCAACCGGAGCCCGAAGGCTTCGCAGCGGGCTCGGCACCTTACGAAAAACTCAAGCTGCCCGTCATCATCGACCACATGGGTCGCCCCGATCCCGCGCGCGGCACCGACGATCCAACCCTCAAGAAGGTCGTTGAGCTGCTCAAACGCGGCAACTTCTGGGTGATGCTCTCGCTCACAGAGAAAACGTCGAAGGCCGGTCCGCCCTGGGACGATGTCGTGCCGATCGCACGCGCCTGCATCGAAGCCGCGCCGGACCGCGTCATCTGGGGGAGCGACTGGCCGCACCCGGTATCGGTCAAGCAGCCGCCCAACGAAGCCGATCTTCTGGAGTTCATCTACCGCTGTGCGCCCGATGCCGCGGAGCGCCGGAAAATCCTCGTCGACAATCCAGCGGTGCTGTTCGGCTACGGCACATAGCAAGTTTGGCAACATCGATCGCTACACACAACACTTTGGGAGGTCTCACATGAAACTGCGTATCCTCGCTTTGGCCGCAGCGGCCTTGGCCCTCGTCATCTCAGGTCCGGCCCAGGCACAGAACTGGCCGGAACGCACGGTGAAAGTCGTCGTGCCATATCCGCCGGGCGGCAACGTCGACGGCGCCGCACGCATCATCGGCGAGAAGCTGCAGGCTGCCTTGGGGCAATCGGTCGTGATCGAGAACAAGGCCGGCGCCGGCGGCCTCGTCGGCAGCGAATCCGTCGCCAAGGCGGAACCCGACGGCTACACGCTTCTCCTCGGCGCCAACGGGCCGATCCTGTTTGCGCCTGAGATGGCGAGCCGCCGCGCCTACGAATGGCGCCGCGACTTCGTGCCCATCACCATGGTCTCGCTGACGCCGATCGTCCTGCAGGTGCATCCCTCGGTCGCCGCGAAGTCGGTGAAGGAGCTGTTCGAACTCGCGCGCAAGGATCCCGGCAAGCTCACCATGTCGTCCCCCGGACCTGGCACGACCAACCACCTGCTGAGCGAGTTCATCCAGGACAAGCTCAACCTGAAGTGGGTAACCGTGCAGTACAAGGGCAATGCGCCCGCCACCAACGACCTAATTGCAGGGCACGTCAACTTCAACTTCGACCAAGTGTCGGTTGCGTTGCCCTTCATTCAGGACGGGCGCACGCGCGCACTGGCGGTGACAGGATCCAAGCGCGCCGCGGGCCTGCCGGACGTCCCCACGTTTGCCGAAGCAGGGTTCGCCGAGATCGATGGATCGACCTTCACCGGCCTCATGGCGCCCGCCAAAACGCCGCAAGCCATCGTCGCAAGGCTGAATACGGAGATGGGCAAGATTCTCGCGGATCCAAGCGTGAAAGCAAAGTTCCAGGCGCTCGGTGCCGAAACCGTGCCAATGTCGATCGAGGCGTTCACGAAGTACCTCGAGAAAGAGGACTCAACGTGGATACCGGTCATCCGCAAGGCCAACGTCAAGTCGCAATAGGCGGAGCTTGTTCGCGGTGCAGAGGACGCCCGGGCGGGTGTCCTTTCATCGCGCGAGGACGGCCGCGCGTTTGGCGTCGATGCTGATCCAGACAAGGTCGCCGGGAGCCAAACCCGTATCCGCACGGCCGGTCGCCCGCACCATGTGTGAGGTGCCGCAATCGATGTGATACTCGACAAGACTGCCGAGAAAAGTAAGGCGGACGATCTTTCCCGCAAGAACGTTGTCGTCGCGCTCAGGCTTTGCAGCAGTAAGCCGCACGTCTTCCGGCCTGATGACCACGTCGACAACATCGCCGGGTCTACCACCCGCAGCGACTGTAAGGCGGTGTCCCGCACCATCGAGGGTGACAACGGCGACCTCGCCACCGCCACCGCTCTCGATACGCCCCGGCACGATGTTGGCGGCACCTAGGAAGCTCGCAGCAAACGTGGACTGCGGCGCCGCGTAAAGAGTTCGTGGATCGCCCTCCTGCACGATGCGGCCGCGATCCATGACACCCATGCGGTGGGCGAGCGCAAAGGCTTCCGCCTGGTCGTGGGTCACATAGAGCGCTGTCACGCCGATCCGCGCAATCATGTCGGAGAGTTCCTGGCGCATGGTCTCGCGCAGACGGGCGTCGAGATTGGACAGTGGCTCATCGAGCAACAGGAGCTTTGGCTGCCGCACCACGGCGCGCGCCAAGGCCACCCTCTGTTGCTGGCCACCCGAAAGACGGGTCGCGGGCCGATCCGCCATGTCCTGCATACCGACCTGCGTCAGTGCCTGCATCGTGCGATCGCGGATCTCGGCCTTCTCCGGCCGGGACCTGCCTACGGTGAGGGGATAGGAAACGTTCCCGAACACGTCCATGTGGGGCCAGATGGCGTAAGACTGAAAAACCATGCCGATCGGCCGCTCGTGCACAGGCATGAAAACCGCGCGCGCCGCATCCGATACGACGGTGCCGCCGATGCGCACGATCCCGCTATCCGCCTGCTCCAACCCCGCGACGCAGCGCAAGGTGGTTGTCTTCCCGCATCCGCTGGGTCCGAGCAGGGCGTAGCACTGCCCGTCGGGGATACTGAAGGAAACATTGTCGACGACCCTAGGCTGCTCCCGCTCGGCAGTTTGGAAAGTTTTGCAGAGCTCAATGACCTCCAGCATCGCTCAATCCATGGTGCTGCGTGCAATGGGAAGCAGCCGTGCCAGCAACAACACCGGCAGCACGGCGAGAATGACAAGAGTGGCCAGCGCTGCCGTCTCGGCAGACTGTCCCGCCTGATACAGCCGCCATATCAGGACCGAGATGACGATGTTGTCGTCGCTGGCCAGCACCAACGGAATCGTAAACTCGCGCGCGCCGATGATGAACAGCAGCATGAACGCGGACGCCATAGCCGGCGCCAGCAGGGGCAGAACAATCCGGCGCTGTGTTGTCAGCCATCCTGCTCCGGAGGCGGTGGAGGCTTCCTCCAGCTCGGTATGGATCTGCATCAGCGCCGCCCGCGCAGTGCGCGTCGTGGTGGCAAGCCGGTATGAATAGGCAATGAGCAGTATCCAGATCGTGCCGTAGACCCCGATTGGCACCGTCAGGAAAATGATCATCACCGCGAGCCCGACGATGACCGAAGGAATCCCGATCGAGAGGAACGACATCACATCGACCGCACCACGCCAGCGCAATCGCGTGCGCGTGATGATAAGGCCGAGTGCGGCGCCGAGTACCGTCACGACCAGCGCCGACAGGGACGCCACAATCAGCGTGTTGCGCAATCCGAGCCAGAAGCGATGATCGGAGAACAGCGATCGGTAGGCCGCAGCGGAGTAGTTCGGCAAGGCATCCAGGGAAGGCACCGTGAAGCCGAAGAAGCTCGTCCAAACAAGCACGGTTGCCGGCAGAACGGCTGCAAGCGCCAGGTAGCCGCAGAGGAAGATGATCGCCGGCAGTTTCCAGCCCCCAAGCTTCAGCTGCTTCTGGCGATACGCCTTGCCTGTAATGGTCGTGAACCTGTCCGCATGGCGTACCGCCCTGTTGTAGACAAACAGCAGCAGCACGGCCACGAACAGGAACACGAACGAGATGGCGGCAGCGGCGCCGTAATTTGGCAGTCCATCTGCGGGGTTCAGCTCATAGTAGATGCGGTAGGCAAAGATGTTGAGCCGCGCCGGCAACCCGATCATCAGCGGCAGCTCAAACTGCTCCAGCACAATGATGGTGGCAAGGATCACCGGGGCAAGAATCCCGGGCAGCAGCATGGGCAGCGTCACGCGGCGGAAGGTCGTGAACTGCGAGGCCCCGGACGCCGCACTGGCCTCTTCCATGGCCGGGTTCATGCTGCGCAAGGTTGCGAGCAGCAGAAGAAACACGTAGGGCGTCAACACCAGCGACTGGCACAGGATCAGCCCGCCCATGCTGAAGATATTGATGGGGCCGCTCCCTTCCCACCCGAGCAGCGCCCGCAGCGCCACGTTGAGCCATCCCGCGTTGGGGCCCATCAGATAGATCCATGCCACCGCCAGGATGTTCACGGGGATCAGCAATGGAAACAAGATCAGCACGAATGCCCAACGCGCGCCGGGCATGTCCGTGCGCTCCACCAACCACGCCAGCGTGAAGGCAGTGACCGACGTACAGATCACCGTGCCGGCCACCGACATGAGCGTGTCGGGCAGCATGCGGCCGAGCAAGGCCGTGTTGTGGTAGAGCGCAGCCAGATTTTCGAGCGACCAGCGCGCCTGGCTCTCGAACGGAAGGTAGTCTGGCGGTCCGCGGAACGCCGAGAACAGCAGCACGAATAGCGGCACCAGGACGAGGTAGGCGGCGACGACCGCTGCCGCGCTCAATACCAGGATGGCCGGCCGCCCCAGGCTTCGGGTTGCCGACGTCGCTGCCATCAGCCCGAGGCCCTCCGAGGATGCGGCGGCAAACGCGCGTCCGGCATCACTTCACCTGCCCTGAAATGATGTCGCCAGCTTCCTTGAAGTACTTGTTGCGATCGGTCACCTGGCTCAGGTCGTCGAAGTTGATTTTCACGCCGGTCGCCAACAGCTTCTGACCGATCTCGCTCTTGGAGTTCGGCCGGTAGTCGGCGGTGAAGATCGCTTTCTCGCGCGCCGCCTTGCCTTCGTCGGAAGCCAGCCATCCCGCCAACAACTTTGCTGCGTTGGGATTGGGCGCCTTGGCCATCAGTGCAGCCACGAACTGTGATGAGGTGACGGGTTCAGGAACCACGTAGTCCACCGGCAGGCCTTCCGACTTCCACAGGCGGACCTGCTGATCGAGTTCCGCCAACGAATAGGCGCGCTCGCCGGCGGCCACGATCGGCTGGCGGGGAGCGCGCGTCAGCAGCAGGCCCATATCGTCGCGAAGTGAACGCGCGAACTTCATCGCCTCTGCGTGCCCCAGCGAGAAGACGAGCGCACCCGTCAGCCTCGGAATCAAGAAGTCGCTGACGACCATCTTGTCCTTCAGCGCCGGATTGAGCACCTCGCTCCACTTCTTGGGTAGCAGCTTCGGGTCGGCGAGCTTCGTGTTGTACATGAAGGAGTACACCATGGTGTTGGTGACCCCGAGCTTCTTGTCGGCAAACGTATTGTCGGCATTGACGCCGAACATCGACCAATCCAGCGGCTCGATCAGACCTCGATCGAGCAGCGGTGCCACCCCGGCCAGCGAGTGCCAGAACACGTCTACCTGATGGCGATTGGCGCGCGCCTCAGCGATGGCCGTGGTCGTGATGTTGTTGTCGCCGACCACCTTTACATCGATACCTGGAAAGCGTGCCGAGAATGCTTTCGGAATCCAGTCCACCTCACGTACGTTCGTGCCCCACATGACGACGCTGCCCTCGGCCTTGGCTTTTTCGTGCAAAGCCTTCACGGGCCCTGAATCGAGCGGGCTCTGAGCCAACGTCGCCGGTGCAAGAGCTAATGCCGCAAACGTCACCGCCAACATGCGGCTGGCCGGCTTGAAGAGCTGCGGAGATACAGAAAGCATCATCGGCCAAATCCTTGGGTTCTTCGGTTTGAGCCGGCAGGTCTTAGTGCCCGCCGTTGCATGCATCGGTTGGCGTTATACAAGTCCCTTCACGCGTGGATCATCCGGCGCAACGATGTAGTTGCCCGCGGAAAACACCACCGGCCCCGCGTTCGGATCGAACGACACGCCTGCCGGGTCTTTGCCTGCAACTATGGCATCGAGCTGTTTCTGCATCATGCGCCGCACCATCACGACACCCTGGTCAGATGTCGCCAGATGCTCTTCTGAGTGCAGCGTGATCGGGCCCTGACCGATCATGGCCTCGTAGTCTCCCGGAAACTTCTGGTGCTCCTCTGGCGTGAGGTCCTTCCACAGCTTGCCGTTCATCTTCGAGCGGATCTTGTTGAGACCGCCCTTTTCGTTCACGCGTCCGGCCACGTAAATGCGGAAATGCGTGTCGTCCATCGGCAGCACCCAGCCCAGCGATTCTACGCGGCTATACTGCGCCACACGCGGATTGGGGATCACGCGCAGCGTCGGCAGCGAGGCTTCGGAAATACGATAGTGAATGCGCCCGTCATCAAGCTTGCGCGTCGAATGTGTGAGCACGCCGACCGGGCCGAGCTCCCAGCGCACCTTGGGCATGATGCCCATCTGCGCCACAAATTGCGTACCGCTGAACGAGCCGTGCAGGATCGGCACGTGGAAGGCGTCGGCCAAGTTCTCGTAGTGCTGCATCCAGTTGCAGGGAATGATCTCACCGCCCCCACCGCCGATGCTGCTGTCGTCCGCATCGACGATCTCACCTTCGTCGAGCACATCCAGGCACTCATAGGACGGCAACACTGGTTTCTTCTCAGGTGGCCCCATGTACGCAAAGATGAGACCGTACTTTTCTTCTACAGGATACCAGGGCTGGCGCACACGATCGCGGAACTTGCCGCCCTCCGGCTCGCATGGCTGATCCAGGCAGCGGCCCTCCACGTCAAACAGCCAGCCGTGGTAGCAGCAGCGGATTCCTGCATCTTCCACACGCCCGTAGTAAAGGGTCGTACCGCGGTGGCAGCAGCGTGCATGCACGAGGCCCGGTCGCCCCTTGCCATCCCGGAACAGCACGAGATCTTCACCGAGCGCGCGGATGGCCCGCGGCGTGGTGCCCGCATCGCTGATGAGGCCCACAGGATGCCAATAGCGCCGGAGAAGCTCGCCCATGGGCGTGCCGCGGCGCACCTCGGTCAAGGCAGCATTGTGCGAGGGCGGCTTGAGCGTATAGGCGGTTCCGGTATCGAGCGTCCGACCGGTTGTGTTGGTCATGACCTTGCTCCTCGTGACTTGCACTTGGATTGAAGACAGCTCCGTGCGCGCAGATGAGGCGGCCTCGCGCCTACTCGGTCGCGATAGGCGCTGGACATACCTGTGGTACGTTCCCCTGCCGTGCCCTGATACATTTCCTCGCCGACCGGACTTGTGCGCCAGTTTCGAACTACTCTAACTATGAAGGCATTGTTGACTTTGTCAACGTCAGCAAAAATTGGATGCGCCTTGCAGATGAGCAAGCACACACGCCGCGATCAGGCACGCGCCGGCCGCCAGCCGAAAGGGGCCGGCGAGTTATTGATCTCCAACAAGATCCTGACACTGGCCACTCTGCTACGCCGCAGCGCAACCCTTGTTTACCGGCACGAGCTCGGGCTTTCGCAGATCGAATGGCGCATTCTCGCGATCGTCGGGGACCGGGCCCCGCTGACGCTCGGCCAACTCGTGACAATCATGGGTCTCGACAAGGGTCAGACAAGCCGCGGCGTCACAAGCCTGGTGCGGCGCCGCATCCTCACGCGCAGCAGCGACGAGCACGAAGGACGCGAGGTGCAGATTGATCTCACGGTGCGCGGGCGCGAAGCCTTCGCGGCATTGATGGCCATCGCGCTCACACGCAACCGCAATTTGGTTGTCGGTATCGGCAAGGCGGAGCTTCAGACCATATTCACCGAGCTCGACCGCCTCATTGACAACGCCAAGCTCATGCTGACCGAAAACCAGGAAAAGCCCCGCTGAGCGCTAGCGCGCCATCATGCTCGGCAGCCACAAGATGAGCTGCGGGAAGAGGCAGAACAGGGCAATCACGATGAGGTGGGCGGCAACATGCGGCGCCACGCCGATGAAAACCTCGTTGAGGGGGCGCTGGGCATAGCGTGCGACCACGAATGCATTGAGCCCAACCGGCGGCGTCACCATTCCGACCTCGCCAACCACGATCACCAGAACGCCGAACCAGACCGGATCGAACCCCAATGCCGTGACGATCGGCAGCACGACAGGGATCGTCAGAATAAGAATGGCTATCTGATCGAGAAAGCATCCAAGGACCAGGTAGATCAGGATGATGATGCTCATGATCACCCAACGATCAACCGGTAGCGCACCAATGGCGGCAACGATCTGCTGGGTCGTTTGCGTGATGGTCAGGAAATAGCCGAAGAAGTGCGCCCCAAGTATTATCATGATGATCATGCACGTCGTCTCAGTGGCCCGTGTCAGTGCGTGCAGGGTATTCTTGATGCCGCCCTTGCCCTTGAGGAGGACCACGATGTAGGCGCCGAGCGCACCGATCGCAGCCGCCTCTGTCGGGGTCGCGATGCCAAGGTAGATCACACCCGTAACGGCCGCGAACAGGAGCAGCATCGGCCATACATTGCTGAGGGACCGGATCTTTTCGCCCCATGTGTACGCCTGGCCCGCTGGCGCATGGGAGGGCTTCAGCCAGACCAGAAACAGGACAGTCAGCGCGATGGCGGCCGTCACGACCAACCCAGGTATGACGCCGCCAATGAGAAGCTGGCCGATGTTCACATCGGCAATGATGCCGTAGAGCACAAGCGCAATGCTCGGCGGAATGAGCATCGCAAGCGTCCCTGAAATGGCCACGACGCCGCACGCGAGCTTCGGCTCGTACCCAAGGCGCAGCATCGCAGGCAGGCTGGTCGAGGACAATGTCGCGGCGGACGCCGTGCTGGAGCCAGCGACCGCACCGAAGCCGGCACCGGCAAGAGCCGTCGAAATTGCAAGACCGCCGGGAACACGGCCAACCCAGATCGATCCGGCCTTGAACAGATCGTCCGCCACACCGCTGATGATGACGAACTCCGCCATCAGCAGGAACATCGGAATTGTGATGATCTCGTAGGAGCTGGCGGCCGACAACGGCTCGGTCTCCATGATTCCCAGCACCATGGGCAAGCCGCCAAGGAGGTAGAGCCCGGTAGCTCCCGCAATCGTCAGCGCAAACCCGACCGGAACCCGGATGGCCAGGAGCACAAGCAGAAATGCGGTTATTGCCAGTGCAAGCACGTCACGCGTCCGCTTCGTTCGAGATTGGGTCGACGCCGACGGCATGGCTGGAACCCGTGGCGAGTGCCGTCACCAAGGAGCAGATACCGAACAGCAGCCGCAAGACGAGGAGCCCCACGCCCAGTGGAATTAGTGCGGCAGCTACCCATGTCGGCCAAGTGTACGCGGTAACGACCACATCGCCGGCCTGATAGCTCGTCCAGGCCTTCATCGTGCCCATGTAGAGAATGCCGGCCATGACAACGGCCGTCAGTGCATAACCGATGAGTTCCAGCAGATGACGCACGCGCGGAGGAGCAGTGCCGAACAGGACATCCACGCGCACGTGATGGTTCTCACGCAAGGTCCGCGACAGCGCCAGCAGGAAGATCGCCGTCATCAGGTACATGGAGATGAGGTCGTACGACCATGTCAGCGTTCGGTGGAACCAGTACCGAAGCACCACGTCCACCGACACGATGATCATGACCGCATAAAGTGCGACCGAGGTCGCTGCCGACCAGATCGCTTCCACGCCGGTCAGCAGCTTATGCGCGCGAACCAGCATACGGCCTACTTCACTGCTTTGACGGCCGCCTCGTAAGCCTTGAGCACGTCGCCGCCCGGCCGTTTGCGCCCATCGAGCTCGTCAGCCCACGCCTTGTGAACGCCGGCAAACACGGTTTCGAGTTGCTTGTCCTCATCAGCCGGGAACGAAACGACGCTGACACCTTGCTTCTCGAGCTTGCCGAGATCCGCAGCCGTGTCCTGATCCATCTTCTCGCAGGAACGCCGCGTCGCTTCCTCGCCCACTTTGAGCATGACCTGCTGGACATTGGCGGGCAGGGTCTTCCAGCGCTTCTCGCTGATGGCGTACGTCAGCACGGCACTGCCAAAGCCACGCCCCGTGGTCACCGATTTTGCTAGCGGGCCGAGGCTGTAGGAAATCGCGGCGCCGTAGGAGATCAAAGTCCCGTCAAGCGTGCCACGCGACAGAGATTCGTGGATCTCCGGCGCAGCCATTCGGATCGGAATCGCCTTCAGATTGCGCATCGCGAGGTCTACGGCCGAGCCGAGCGTACGCATCTTCTTGCCCTCCAGATCCTTCACAGACTGGATCTTCTGGGCCATCAGCGCCTGATAGGGCGCCGCGACGAGCGCAATAAGTACCCGAACGCCATTCGGCTGCAGCTCCGCTTTTGAGAGAATCCCGTCCTTTGCCAGGTTCCAATAGGCCAGCGTCCCTTGGCAGGACGTCTTGAATATGCCCGGCAACTCGCCGACCGCGGAAAGTTGCAGCTTGTCGGGTGCGTAGGACGGCATCACCGATCCGATATCGGCCACACCCGAAACCGTCAAAGCCAGGAGGTCCTTGGCCTTTCCGAGTTGCTGGGCCGGATAGTGCTGGAACTCGACTTGGCCGTTGGTGGCCGCGGTCACGGCCTGCATGAAATACTTGGCACCGGGTTCAGCAAAGTAGTGGCCGACAGCCGGGAACGAGTCGGCGACACGCAGCGTGATCTTCTCCTGCGCAGAACCCGCACCGGCAAAACCAACGAGTGCAGCAAACGCCGCGGCAACGCCGCTAACTTTCCTCATCAGACGCATCCTCCAAACAGTTCTTATGAGACCTACAGCTTCAGTTTCTTGCCGGCTCCACTCCGCTGAGTACGAGCGCGGTCGTGTGGGCGATGAACGCCGCCTCCATATCCGCGTCGACCGAGTTACCTCTCCGTCCCGCGATAAGCATCGGTTGCGATACGAAGTAGAACTCGCACATGCCGATCACGGAGAAGAAGAAGAGCACCGGAT